>Ga0302203_1000848_pt1 | contig 11649 bp, 10 predicted proteins | sample II_Fen_E1_1_FD_194576 | JGI IMG/M metagenome (GOLD analysis project Ga0302203, IMG submission 194576) | Peat permafrost microbial communities from Stordalen Mire near Abisko, Sweden - II_Fen_E1_2 | ecosystem: Environmental > Terrestrial > Soil > Wetlands > Permafrost | place: Sweden: Abisko...
CGCAATATGTCCTGATAGTTAGTCATCGTCCTAAATCCAACCGGTTTAAATTTGATATCAAAAGTCCTTATTTTTGTTTTCTTACCCTTCGTAGAGAACCTGATACCCTCAGAGCTCACCCTTATTCTGTTGCATTTATTATTGTTGATAAAACTTTATAAATTCTTCATAATCTTCATTAAATAAGGGAATAAGGGTTGAAGTTGTGGTCGTTTAGTTTTCTACTACGGTAATAATAAAGAAAAATAATGTTTTAAATTCTTCAATTTCTACTTCACAAATTCAATTCCTTCGGAATTATTTCTCTTATGCTTTATGAAATTTTCAGGATAATCATATTCTTATTTTTTAATTATGAATTATGAATTACGAATTATGAATTACGAATTATGAATTACGAATTATGAATTACGAATTACGAATTATGAATTACTTTTACTGTTCTTATTTTAAAGCCTGTTTCTCAATATCCTGATTGATGTTGAACAGTTTTTCCAGCCTTGATTTTGCTTCCTGCAATTCATAGATGCTCTGGTAGTAACTGGACAGATTGGTCAGGTACTGGTTCTGTACGTTCATTAGGTCCATGCTCGAAGCCATTCCCTGCTTGTACTTTTCAATCGTGCGCTGATAGATGGTATCCGAAAGCTCATTGCTCTTTTTCTGGTTTCTGTATTTTTCAAGTTTCAGCTTCACATCATTCTGATACTGGCTTGCCTGCATCATCAGGCTGTTCAAGACTAATTTGCTCGTATTTTGGGCTTTTTCATATGCTATCCTCTTTTGTGCAACAATTGCTAACCGCTCCCCACTGCTAAAGATGGGAAAGCTCAGGTTAATGCCCACGATATCTTTCGGTGCAAAATTAAATGCTGCAACACTCGACTGGATATTATGATTATAGAATCCACTGAGTGTGGGTAAAAAGGCTGACTGCGATACCTTCATATCGAGCTTCGTAAAATGTTCCGATGTTTTGGTAAGCTGATAGTCCATGTTTTGATCCATGTTAAATTTGTCATTCACCAGCAACGTACTCGAATTGATCAGCGAATCTTCCGATTCCATGGGATCAGTTAATTCTATTTTTACGGTTTCTTCCATACCCAGTTGTATTTTCAACAACCGGTAACCCATATCCAGGTTGCTGTCAATCTGATTCATGGCATTACGTACGGTGTTAGCTGTTACTTCCAGCTGATCTACATCCGTTTTCTCAACAAATCCCTGCTTGTTCATCTCTGATATCTCCGACAGGGTTTTGGTTACATTTTCCAGATTTTGTGCCAGCACTTTCCGGCTTTCTTCCGCAAGCTGAATCATGTGGTAGGTATTCACAACCGTCTCGATGACATCCAGTTTTGTTTTTTCATCATTTTGCTTTGCCAGGTTGGCGTATGCTCTCCTTGCCTGTAACCCTACAATGTATGAGCCACTGAATATCAGCTGTGAAACAGTGATATCCGTGGAGATATTATTCGCCACCCCAAGTGCAATAGGAGTTCCTGCAACATTGTTCAGATAGATGTTCTCTCCGGTATTTAACTGCAACTGGCTGGTAGTCCCTAATCCGGTATTTTGATCCATAGGTACATTTGTATGCGACAACACTGTACTTGGGAAGCTGAGTACAGGCACTACAAAAAGATGCTGGTAGCTCGACTTTACATCCAGATGTGGCAACCCCATAGCGGTAATTTCCCATATCCTGTGCTGGGTTGCTTTCAGGTCCAGTTTTGAATTGAGTATGTTTATGTTATTCTGCAATGCCAGCTTCCTGGCTCCGTCAAGAGACAGTTTAGTAGTCTCCTGTGCTACAGAAAGCAATGTTCCACCAAGGATCATCATTACCTGCAGCAGTATCTGCTTATGTTTTCTGAACATGTGTTGAACTGATTATTGGTTATAATTATTTTAATTAAAACGGGTAAATTGTGATTTGCCAATGCGGTAGTACAGAGTATCAGGTTAATTGTTCAAAGGGATGATTAAACCACTCCTTTGTATCGAAAATTACTTGAAATAGCATTGTATTATAATAAGTATTACAAAAATGATTGTTTTCAGCCTATTTAAACGATTATTTGTTAATAGGATAATACTTAAACTAAAAAACAAATATTCAAAATTAAAGTTCAATAAATGAAATCTATTTTATATGAAGTGTAATTAATAAGTCCTTTTTTTATCGATTAATTCTCTATCATAGCTAAGAATAAAATATGATTATCCGCAAAACGTCCTAATCCATAAATATTGTATTTAACTATAGGTGATAACGAAATCAAGAAAAAAATAATCTGTGTAAATCACTGTCATCAGTGGATAAACTCTTTTATTCTTTTTATATTTAGTTTCATTTATTGAAAATTAATCAGTGTAAATTAGCATCATTAGGACATAATGCGGATAATCATAAAATAAGGCATACTTCTTTAAAAACCTTATTTATAGGTGTTTATTTAACCTCAGTAGAAAACCAGTCACCCTATAACACAAACTTTATTCGCGTCTGTTCTCTTAAAAAAACAAATTAATCCTGTCACCAAGTCACACCAAGTACAACACCAAGTCTCACAAAGTAAATCTTATTGTAAAAATACTTAGTGAAACTTAGTGAAATAACTTAGTGAAACTTTGTGTAACTCATAGTCACTAAGTCAATAAAGTGTAGAAAGTAAGAAATCCATTATATCAAAATAAAATAAGGTATACTTCTTTAAAAACCTTATTTATACGTATTTAATTAACTTTAGTAGAAAATAAGTCACCCATAAACCCAAACCTTATTCCCGTTTATTCTTGTATAAAACAAATTAATACTGCACCAAGTCACACCAAGTACAACACCAAGTCTCACAAAGTAAATCTTATTGTAAAAAAAACTTTGTGAAACTTAGTGTAATAACTTTGTGAAACTTAGTGTAACTCATAGTCACTAAGTTACTGAAATGTAGAAAGTAAGAAATCCAATATGTCAAAAATAAAATAAGGCATACTTCTTTAAAAACCTTATTTATAGGTGTTTATTTAACCTTAGTAGAAAATAAGACATCCACAAACCCAAACCTTATTCCCGTCTGTTCTTTTATAAAACCACTTTTTATAATCAGGTTTAATTTATAGTTGTAATGTATTTAAAATGAGACATTATAGTGTTAAAGCGAAAACAGACAAACTTTTGCTCTTGCAATTGATTCAAAATCTGATAAATGTTTTTCACTTGACAAATAATAGTGGCATGTGATTTGCCTGTATATATCAGAATGAATTAAAGATTGATGGGTTGTTTGAACAGTTGGTTGATTTTATTTTGACAACTTCTTATAACAGAGGACTATTTTTTATTCTGAACAACCACTTTGTCCTTTTTTCGAAAACCTTTCTACAGCCGATTGTGTGAATCATGTAACTTATTCCGATAATTATGTAATTCATTCATACCCGATTTGTAGGATCTTTGTAAAAATAAAAAAACACTCATATGAAAAAGCTAAGAACTATCGTGACAATTTTATTTATATCCCTGATGTTGGGTGGCATGACTTCATGCGAAATATCACGTCATTCAGAAAACAGACACCGCAGAGGGTGGTCTCAACGTCATGATAACGACAGAAGAGGTGGTGCAGTTATTGTAATTGATAAAGATAGACGTGATCACCGCTCTGACGATCATGATAACCATTGAAATACATGATTGGTTAACGAATTAATCTTAAGGCGGAATGTTACTATATTCTGCCGGTAGATTGATGCAATTGAAAACTTCATTTAAAAACCCTTTTGTTGTACGAAGTACACGAAAGGGTTTTTGTTTTTTTTATCAAGAAAACGCTAAAAGGAAAGCAAACAATCAACTGTACTTCGTACAAGTTGATGTTTGCTCGTTTGTGTTGATGTTTGCCAGTTTGTGTTGATGTTTGCCCGTTTGTGTTGATGTTTGCCAGTTGGTTAACTCCCGTCCGTTCTTACCTGCCAATACTCCCTCTTAACCCATAACCCTTCAACCACGGAACACAGAACACGGAACACGGAACACAGAACGTTCCCCCAACCCTTCAAACTTTCAAACATTCAAACTCTTCAAACCCTTCTGTTCCCACAACGCGGAACACGGAACACGGAACACGGAACGCAGAACGCAGAACGCAGAACGCTTCCTATCCATCATCTTATTTAGGTTGTCCCATAGTTGTCCCACCTTTGTCCCATAGTTGTCCCACCTTTATCCCATATCATATAAAGAGGTGGGATATGTATGGGATAAGGAAGAAATATTGAAGGAATAACTAAGAAACAGCGTAAAAGAGATGATGGAGAGGTGTAACGCAAATGCCCCAACGAGCAAAAAAATCTGGAGATATACTCCAATACGTTTATAGTGAAAATAGGTGTTATGACTTGTTGTTTCGTGGATTGTGATGATTTAAGTTTGGAAAAGGATATAATGTCGTATTTAATAAAGATTAGAACGCGGATTTACGCTGTCCCGATAGCTATCGGGAGAGCGGATTAAAGCGGATTCTTTTAATAAATATGATTTTATTCGGATTTAACTCCAACAAGTTGGAGTTGAATATAGTACACAAATCAATTCCAACTTGTTGGAATTAGATCCTCCCGATAGCTATCGGGATTAAATCAACCATCCCGATAGCTATCGGGACAGCGTAAATCAGCGTTCTATTTTTTTGGATTTAAAATGCGACATTTAATTGCTCTGATTACTTATTATAAATTTTTTAGCCGAATTTTTAAATTTATTCTACCTATACAGAAATATACAAACTGAATTATACCGTGATAGTGTTACAATCCGATATAATATATTAAATTTGCCGGATACAATTCAATTTAAGAATGGAAACCAAATCATCAATAGGTACGATGCTATAGGGCGTAAGCTAAGTACACGGTATTATACAATTTTGATAGCATCAGAAGTTCCTATTTCTGCATTACAGCCGGGTCAGACCTGTAAGCTTGCATATAATATGGATATTATCGATGAAACAGGAACGTTTTATGTCAACAACATCACTTACGATTTTAACGGGTGCGACCCGGGTGTTTATGGCTTGAAACGTGTGGATAACGTTGAAGGATATGGCGATTTCAGTTGGGGAACTTTTATGGCTTACATGTACAACCGCAAAGATCATTTAGGTAATATCAGAGAAGTATGGAATGCAAGTAACAATTCTACGACACAACATACCCAATATTATCCCAGCGGACTGCCTTGGGCCTCAAATCCAACAGACCATCCAGAGTCCCAACCCTACAAATACAACGGCAAGGAGTTTGTGGAAATGCACGGGTATGATACGTATGATTATGGGGCAAGAGGGTATTATCCGGCTATTGGGAGGTTTATGAGTGTGGATCCACTGGCGGAAATGGATTATAGTGTAAGTCCGTATGCATATTGTGCAGGGAATCCGGTAAATATGATTGATCCAACTGGAATGATGGGAGAAAGTTCAACTTTTGTTACATATGATCCTTCAAAATCAAATCTTCCAATACATCCCTCATCTACTTTTGTTACTCCAGGATTAACGATTATTGAACATCGAAACGATGGAGATCCAAAAGTTTATGAAGTTAAAGATGAAGATGCCTGGAGGAAAAATGGCAGTAGAAAGAGTGATGCAGAACAAATAGGATTCGAAATACCAGGCATTGATTATGCAAGCATGGTAGGTAAATCAGCTGTTTATTATCCAAGTAAAGATTTGATTATGCCCGGCTGGTTGAATGATAAACCACTTGAAATTGAATCTTTTTTTGAAGAGTTATTTATACCTACATTTGGATTCTTAAAATGGTTTAAATTAAAAAATATTTTAGGAAGTAGAATAGAAGCTGCAACATTAAAAGAATTAAAACAACTGATAAACTTACTCTCTAAACCTGGTTCAAAGTTAACGCAAAAGGAATTGAACGCATTAAAAGGGATAGTTGAAAAGGAAGGAGGAAATGTAAGAATTGATTTAAGCGGAGTTAAAGGGTCAGGTATAGAACCTCATGCTCATGTTGAGGGACTAGGTAAGAGTATTGAAAGCAGACATATTTGGTTAAAAAACAACATCAAATAATTTATACTATGAATAAAAATATTGAAAGATTTCTTTGTTCTTTTTTTCGGATATTTAACGCACATATTGAAGAAATAAATATTGTTGGGAGCAAGGCAATAGGTCTTGTTGTGTATGAAGATAATAGTGGTGAGCAATATTTTTCATGGGACATATCAAATATACATATGATTGCCAAAGGAATAAAATTATTAGATTACATAATTGCAAATAAACTAAGTATAGGTGATAAATTATCTCCTTCAAGAATAAATTTAACTAATAGTTTAATTAACATTGGCTGGAATGAATCAGAAGTAATTGATACAATTGATTTTCTGCTTAGTACTAAAATAGACATGTTAGATAATGGAGAAAAAACAGATTCTTTTTTCATTCATTGAGGATAATGACAGTTATTTTATTAATCCTCCGTCCTTCCGGATATATCCTTTGTCCTTCCGGATATATCCTTCCTTAAATAAGAAAATGGTAATGCTTGTTGGCTGGGATATGTTATCTCAGCCTTCTGTACTATAAGGATTTGCAATCCGAAAAATACAAATATTAGAAAACATTTACTATATTTGCAAAGTTAAAATTCATACTGAAATGGATTTGAAAAATCGGATAGAGGGCGAACAAATCAATTTATAATTAACAATTCATAATTCATAATTAAACTGACCACATTACTGTTTTATGCGGTCTGAAAGTAAGGAGAAAACAACGAATCGGATATTCTACGTAACTTTAAAAAATTTACAAGTAAAAAGATTCTTCAGACATTGCTTGTTGAAAGTGGAGAGAGCCGAAGGGAATGGATGTTAAACAGGTTTGAGTATGCAGGAAAGAATAATAAAAAGATTACGAATTACAAGTTTTGGCAGGAAGGGAATGATGCGCAGGAGATTTATCTAAACGATTATTTTAACCAGAAACTAAAATCTATACACTATAATCCTGTGAAATCTGAGTTTGTAAACCGTGAAGAAGATTATAGGTCAAGTTCCGCTATTGATTGGGTCTCGATAGCTATCGGGAGGGAAAGGGTTGTTGGATGTGACAATTGTTTAAACTGAATAAATAATCGGATTACAAATCCTTATAATACATACAGTTGGGATTGAAAATCCCAACAACAGGCATGACCATTTGTACACCTGAATAAGTTTATATATCTGGCGGGACGGAATTGAAAATCCCAACAACAGGCATGACCATTTGTATACCTGAATAAGTTATATATCCGGTGGGACGGGATAATTTAGCCGCCGAATACAGTTACGATGCATGGGGACGAATGCGAAATCCATCAAACTGGCAAGTTTACAGCCAAGGGACACAACCTGCCATGCTATACGGTGGACGTGGTTATACAGGGCATGAGCATTTAAACCAGTTTGGATTAGTTAATATGAATGCCCGGTTATATGACCCATTGCTGGCAAGATTCCTGGCTCCAGATCCATTTGTAGGTTCGGGTATGACTAATGATTTCAATAGATACGTCTATGCAAAGAATAATCCATTTTTGTATACAGATCCTAATGGTGAATGGACTTTCGAATTAGGTTGGAATTCAAATAAAGGATTTGTTTATAGATTTTCGAATGGTAATTCAGGTTTCGATGGTAACTACAAAAATGGTACTTTTGTAATGGGTTCTACTTATTATGGATATCAAACGAGCTCAATGATATATGCAAATGATGATCAACACAATCAATTCAATTCGGCATCTCATGTTTTGACTGGACACTATTTTTCAACAATAACTACTGGCTGGATAGAGCATGGACATGAAACAACTCCAACTTCAATAAATATAAATTTAACATCTACTCGCCATGATGTATATGCTGATTATAGTAACAAGGCTTTTTTGGGAGTTCCTCTTGAATTTATGTCCGGAGATGCTGCTTACAATTCTTATATTTTTTCTAAAATAAGAACAGATGTAGGCACTTACGATGAATATTTGAGAAAAGGATTAAACTCTAATTCTGGGAAATTACTTATGCATGAGTTTGGACATTTTTTACAAGAGAAATATTATGGAAAGTATAATTATTATTCTAATATTGTACCAACAGGCGGCAGTAATTATTTCATGTATACGCATAATCTTATTGATTATAAATCATATACAAACTCTTGGACTGAGATTCAAGCGAACACGCTCTCATATGACTATTTTGGTCGTCCAAATTATTGGGATTTTAAAACTTACCCAATAGATTCAAATTTACTTAAAATGATTATCCATAAATAGAATGATTAATTATGAAAAGGATTTATTTAACAATTGTTGTTCGATTGAATATTATTTTAATGTGGATTTTTATACATAACCATATTAATTATTTATTTCAAGCAAGAAAAGTTTTAATTGTTTTATCAGTATTCTTAATATTTTCATCTTGTATTAGGGATCGGGTAGATACAAGAAAATTAAGTATTATAAATAAATCGAATACTGATATCTATTGGGTTAGATCAGAAAATGGTAAATTTCAAAAATCTCCATTAAATGACGATGTTGATATTGTTTATGTCAACTCAATTGGTTTAATTAGAAACAGAGTACCTCCTTGGGATATCACAATTGAGAATTCTAAAGATAATAAACTAAGCTTTTTTATTGTGATTAAAGATTCAGTTGAAAAATATGGTTGGGATTCTGTTTATAAAAAAAGCTTATTCTCAAAGAAATATTTAATTGATATTAAATTCTTAAAAGACACTAAGTGGACAATTATTTATCAATAAATGGAGCAACTATTACACCAGAATCGTAGAAACCCACCCATATGATATGTCCACCATTAAATAAATAAATGGTATTTATTTTGACACCATCCTTCCTGATAAACGCTTCATTAAATAAGAAAACGGGAATGCCTGTGGCAGGAACCAAAAATCATGACTTTTCAGTAAATTAAATTTGTAAAACCATACTGAGTAGTGTACAATGATACAAAACAATAAAAGTGAGGATTTCATTTCGGTGAAGTCTTCACTTTTTTTGTTGTAATAGCTTAAAGCTATCCGATTCAGGAAGAATAAGTGCCCTTGAAACAGAGAGCCACGTTAAATAATGCAAATATTATAATTAAGATCAGTTAAACTTTCAGTGCTTCTTTATGCAAGGAAATGCAAGGACGTGCAGGGAGGTGCAAAACTCACATATACTGCATTTTAGTCATTTAAAAAGTATTGTTTTGCATGAAAACACACTTTATCTTTGTTGCGTCGTAATGGGAAAAAGACGTCGTTCGCCGGAAGACAGAATTAATTTGTTGTTTAGAAGATATTCTGGAAGATTATGCATGGAAAACCAACCTTAGCTTCAGTTGGTTGTACAATCTGTTGAACAATAATAATCATTCTTTGTTGCTACCGGTATAGAGATATGAAATGCATTATGGGATGGATATAGGGATCTGAAGATCAGTACGGACTTCTAAACACGAAATGAAAATGGAAAAGCAGGATTATAACTATGTTTTTTCTACGGACATCACACTGGTTGAAGCATTGGATGCCATTAGCCGTGTAACGGAATGGTGGGCATAGGACTTTGAAGGGAGTTCGCAGAAACAGGACGATGTTTTTACTGTCCATTTTGGAGAGGTTTCAGTAACTTTCAGGATTGTTGAAGTAGTGCCCGGTAAGAAAATAGTGTGGCTGGTGACCGATTGTAACTTAACCTGGCTTAAAGATATCAAGGAATGGAACGGTACCCGGATAGAATGGGAAGTATCAACTGTAAACAATTTAACGCAGATCAGTATGACTCATGTTGGTTTGGTACCGGGAATAGAATGCTACAACGATTGTGAAAATGGATGGAACTTCCATATAGGTACAAGTTTGTTTAAACTTATCACGGAAGGTGTAGGAATGCCGGATATAAGTACACGGAAATAATGCAATTTTGTATTCGATATAACCGGACTTAAAACAGGGAACGGTTTATCGATATGTAGTATAATAAACAACGTCTAAAAAATAAAACCATGGAAATTAAATGGATTATTATTGTTCTTGTTTTGATTTGTGTAGTTGGCTTGGTTGTTTACCTGATTGTGCAGAATGAGAAGGATAAAAATGATTTGATGAATGAATTAAATGAAACCGAATCGGGAGACGAACCAAAGCCTAAAGAAGAGGAAGAAGAAATCTAATGGTAGCACTTGCCTCGCATTGAAAGAAAAACTAATTAAGAATTAAGAATTAAGAATTAAGAATTAATTAAGAATTAAGAATTGCCAGGATGCTGAAATGTAGGCTGTTGCAGAATCATAAATATATCATTAACTATCTGTGATTACTTACAAGTCGCCGGATTGATCGCATTAACTGATACTGACCACCATTTAAAAGGGAACAAGGATAATTGAAAAATTATGGTTGTTCCCTTTTTCAATTAAGGTTAACCATGCAGGGATTGAATATTGTTAGTAGCATTCCAGACTGGAAATACCAGTTTAAAAATTAAATGAAACGACTGCAAATACAATTATTCTGCCCCAGGCCCCTGAACAGGCTGTGTAAAAATAGAATTTGTTGAGTTCGTTACTTACTTATTGATAGTTGATAGTTGATAGTTGATACTTTTTTTAATAAGGTAATAAGGTTGGGATTAATGGTTTATTGGTTTTCTACTAAGGTTTAATGCATTAAAAATAAGGTCTTTGAAGAATTAATCCTTATTTTTGTTTTAAACCTTAGTAGAAAAAGAAGCAAGTATTTCTTAACCTTATTACCTTATTTCAACTTAATGTTTCAATTTGGAAGTATTATCATTTTTAATAATAGTTTTTACACAGCCTCTAAAGGGGATGTTAAGAGTGGTACGCGAGAGTTGCTTCATTTTGAAGTAGATAGTTTAGGAGACGGTTGTAATTCACATCCCCTTTAGTGGCTTGGGGCGATTTGTTTCATGAGAACTCCATATTCAGTTCCGTGGATTCAAAAATGATACGAAACAAATTGGAATAATGAATAAGGTTTCATAAGTATTCCAAATAGTATAAAAAACAGGTTGAAATTAAAATCTATCTCAATTTAAACACGTAATCGTAGATATTTAATGCTCTATTTGTTAACCTGTAAGTACTTACTATTCTGTGACCTGTCAATTATGAATTATGAATTATAAATTATGAATTACTTATATGTGTGAATCATATAACTTTTATCGAGAATTCTGTAACAAAATCCATGTTAAAAACACTGACCTTTGTCTGACAAAACGGATAGAATTCTATTCGTACCTGGTTGAATTTTATTTCAATTGAAAGATGAACGTAGGACATCTGAATTCATAATTTTCAACATTAACAAATTTACAATCATGAAAACAATAAAAATTCAAAAAGTATTGATTGCCATGGATTATGATGAAACATCGCAGAAAGTGGCAGAAGTAGGTTTTTCGATGGCAAAAGCCATGAATGCTGAAACAATATTACTGCATGTTATTTCCGAACAACCGGTATATTATTCAACATATACCTATATGCGTGAATTGCGGGTTGATATTCTTGGTGACTTAAAA
>Ga0302203_1000858_pt1 | contig 11583 bp, 14 predicted proteins | sample II_Fen_E1_1_FD_194576 | JGI IMG/M metagenome (GOLD analysis project Ga0302203, IMG submission 194576) | Peat permafrost microbial communities from Stordalen Mire near Abisko, Sweden - II_Fen_E1_2 | ecosystem: Environmental > Terrestrial > Soil > Wetlands > Permafrost | place: Sweden: Abisko...
AGATTGGACACGTTATGTTAAAGAAAGAAAAGATAATATGGTTTAATTTATGTTAGGAACTCTTTACGTGGTGGGAACACCGATTGGTAATTTAGAAGATATAAGTGCTAGGGCTCTTAGAATTTTTAAAGAGGTTGATTATATTTTGTGTGAAGATACTAGAACTACTCGTAAACTGTTAGACCGTTATGAGATAAAAACTTCAACTATTTCTTATCATCAGCATTCTGGTGCTGGTAAAGTTGATCAACTTACTCGTTGGTTATCAGAAGGGAAGAATTTGGCTTTAGTGTCCGATGCTGGTACTCCAGGGATTTCTGACCCAGGAGCGGCTTTAATTGGTTCAGTGAGGGCTGAATTTGGCACGGAAGCGAAGGTGGAAGGTATTCCGGGAGCATCAGCCATTATTACGGCCTTATCTATATCTGGTTGGCCTGTAGATCGTTTTTCTTTCTTAGGTTTTTTACCTCATAAGAAGGGTAGACAAACCATGATTAAAGAAATTTTAACCATTGATTATCCAGTTGCCGTTTATGAATCAAAACATCGCATTTTAAAATTGATGGAAGAATTAGATTTGTTTAGTGCAGCTGCTAAAGTAAAATTAGAATTAATGCTGGGCCGAGAATTAACTAAGATGTTTGAAAGTTGTTATTTCGGCACTCCCGCTGAACTAGCGGCTCAACTTAAAATAGATGCGGCGATGTGCAAAGGTGAATTCGTTGTTTTAATTAGAAAAATAAAAAAATAAATTATGTCGAAACCATTTTATATTACTACCACTTTACCTTATACTAACTCCGATCCTCATATTGGTTTCGCAACCGAGATGATTAAGGCGGATGTGATTGCTCGCTGGCATGCTTTAGCTGGAGAAGAAGTCTTTTTTAATACTGGTACCGATGAACATGGTCTTAAAATTTATCAAAATGCCACTGAAGCTGGTCTGACGCCGAGAGAGTATTGCGACCCTTATGCTGCTAAGTTTAAATCTTTAAAAGAAGTTTTAAATTTAACCTTTACTAATTTTATTAGAACTACTGACGAAAATCATGTAGTAGCTGCTCAAGAAATTTGGAAGCGTTGCGAGGCGACTGGTGATATTTATAAAAAGAATTACCAAGTTAAATATTGTGTTGGTTGTGAACTTGAAAAACAAGAATCTGATTTAGTAGATGGTCGTTGTCCATTTCATCCTAATCGTGAACTAGAAATTATTGAAGAAGAAAATTATTTCTTTAGATTTTCTAAATATCAAGAACCACTTCTTAAATTTTATGAAGCCAATCCTGACTTTGTAATTCCAAATCATCGTTTTACGGAGATTAAGAATTTTGTTAGTGGTGGTTTACAAGACTTTAGTATTTCTCGTGTTAAATCAAAAATGCCTAATGGTGTTCCAGTTCCAGGAGATAATACCCAGGTTATCTATGTTTGGTTCGATGCTTTAGTATCTTATATTTCTACTTTAGGTTGGCCAGACGAAGGCGGTGATTTTAAAAAGTTTTGGCCGGGAATGCAGGTTTGTGGTAAAGATAATTTAAGACAGCAAACTGCTATGTGGCAATCAATGTTGATGTCAGCTGGACTTCCTAATTCCACTCAAGTTTTAGTATTTGGTTTTTTAACCGCTAATGGCGCTAAAATTAGTAAGAGTGCGGGTAACGGCGTTGATCCTTTTGAATTTGCTGAAAAATATGGAGCTGATACTTTAAGATATTATTTATTATCCGATATTTTACCTTTTGAAGATGGTGATTTTTCTGAAGAAAGATTACGCCTTAAATATAATTCCGATTTAGCTAATGGTTTAGGAAATCTAGCGGCTCGTGTATCTACATTGTTAGAGAAGAATGAAATCGCGACTAATTTAGAAATTGCTACTAACGGCTTAGTGTGGGTGGATGAATTTGTTAAAGTAATTAATGCTTACAAGTATAATGAAGCTTTAGCAATTCTCTGGAATCAAATTAGAGACTGTAATGAAAAATTATCTAGCGCCGCTCCTTGGAAAATGGAAGATAAAACGGAAATTGAAAATTGTTTAAAGCCAATTGCTCAGGATATTTTAAATGTAGCTTATTTCTTGCAAATATTTATGCCAGATACTGCCACTAAATTAATTAGTCAGTTTAGTGAAGCACAAATTAAAAAAGGTGAGTCTTTATTTCCACGATTAACTTAAATATAAAAAATTATGTCTTATTTTGACATTGGACTGCTAGTTGTTTTAATTGGTTTTGTAACTAATGGTTTAGCCAAGGGCTTAATTAGATTATTGGGGCAAGTAGTTGGACTTATTATTGCTTCTTATGTCGCTAGTCATTTTTATTTAACTTTTTATGAGTGGGGTAAGGATATGGTTCACTTTAGTGATGGTACTGAAAAATTCTTATCATTTATTATTTTGTTTATTTTAGTTAGTAGTTTAGTGGGAGGAGTTTTTGTGTTAGTTGAAAAACTTTTCAATTTAATTTCGATTATTCCGTTTACTAAATTAATTAATCGATTATGTGGTGGCGCCTTGGGTTTGCTTGAAGGTTCTCTATCTTTAGGTTTAATTTTATTTGTCGCGGCTCGTTATACTTGGATTGATGGTTTATTAGGTCATCAGTTAGTAGCTTCCAAAGTAGCTCCATGGTTAATTAAGGTGGCTACAATAATTATGCCGTTTTTACCAGAGGCACTTAAAGCTTTAAAATCAATTATTGGTTAGTATGTATTTAAAAATAAATCCCAAAAAAATAACAAGCGCCGAGTTGGCGCTTATTGTTAAGTCTTTACTTCGTGGTGAAGTAATAGTTTATCCAACTGACACTATTTATGGTATCGGTTGTTTAGCGACTAATACTAAAGCGATTCAGAAGATAAAAGCAATTAAAAAACGAGATCCAAATAAGCCATTGTTAATTCTGGTTTCCAGTTTATATATGGCTAAAAAATATTGTTTTATTTCTAAAAAGCAAGAACTTATTTTGAAAGAATTATGGAGTGGTCACCGCCCAACTTCGATAATTTTAAAACATCGAAACCTGTTGTCTAAAGAATTGATTCCTAAACAGGAGGGAATTGCGGTGCGTTTGCCTAAAAGTGATTTTTTACGTAAAATGATAAGGACCGCCGGCACCCCTATCGTCTCTACTAGTTTTAATATTAGCGGTGAAGCTGTTTGGAACCAAGTCGCTTTATTGGCTGATAAAAAATTAAGTAAAAGTGACCCCGATTTAGTTATTGATGGTGGGGAGTTAAATAATAAAGCCTCAAAAATCATTGATTTGACTAGTGATACAATAAAAATTATTAGAAATTAATTATATGGAACATAATAAATCAGAAGAAGAAATGGATATCTTATCTTATCCAATCATTAAAAAAGCTAAACCAAAACGTCGTAATTTTTTAGGATTATTATTAATCTTGCTTATTGCGGTTTCTTTTGGTGGTGGTTTTTATTTGGGACAAGGAAAGTCAGCTAAAAATAAAATCGTGGCCCTTGGTAATACGGCTACTACTACTGTTGATGAAAATGCCTTTGACTTTAATGTTTATTGGGAGGCCTGGGATTCTTTGCGTTCTGATTTTGTTTATAAGAACAAGATTAAGGACAAAGATATGTTCTATGGCTCAATTAAGGGGCTTGCAGCGTCTGCTAATGATCCTTATACCGTCTTTATGACTCCAACTGAGACCAAAGAGTTCTCTAACGATTTAGCTGGAACTTTTGAAGGTATTGGAGCAGAAGTTGGTATGCGTAATAACACAATTACAATCATTGCTCCACTTTCTGGTATGCCAGCGGAAAAAGCTGGTCTTAAGGCTGGAGATAAAATTTATGCAATTGATGGCAAGAGTGTTCTTGGCTTAACTGTAGATGAAGCAGTTAAAAAAATTAGAGGCACTAAAGGTACTTTTGTTACTTTAACTGTTATTCGTGACAAGGAAACTAGTCCACGTGATATTAAAATTGAACGCGGTATTATTTTAGTAAAGAGTGTCACTGTTACTAATCGTCCTGATGGTATTGTGGTGGTAAAAGTTAGTAGCTTTAATGATGATACCTTAGGATTATTTAAAGAAGCGGCTAAACAAATTGCTGCTAAAAAACCTAAAGGTATAATTTTAGATTTAAGAAATAATCCAGGTGGTTATTTAGATACCGCTGTGGCAATGGCTAGTGAATGGGTTAAAGAAGGTCCAATAGTTTTGGAACAGTTTGGTGATGGTAAGAGAAATGAATATCCAGCTCTGGGCTCTCCAAGATTAGATTCTTTTAAGACTATAATTTTAGTTAATGGTGGTAGCGCTTCAGCTTCAGAAATTGTTTCTGGTGCTTTACGCGATTATAAAAAAGCAACTTTAGTTGGAGAAAATACATACGGAAAAGGTTCGGTACAAACAATTCGTGATTTAAGTGATGGTTCATCAATGAAAATCACTATTGCCACTTGGATGACTCCAAATGGTGACTTCATTAACGAGAAGGGTTTGGCTCCTCAAGTAGAAGTTAAATTAACTGTCGCTGATGTTGAAAAGAATAAAGACCCACAATTACAGAAAGCCGTTGACTTGATTCTCAAGCCAGCAGTCGCACCAGCTAAAGCAACCCCAAAAAAATAAAATAAAAGCGGTCTTTTTTGACCGCTTTTCTTTTAGTAATCACCGTTTTAATCATCAAAGTCTCTAGGTACGTCGCTAAAAATTTCTTCAGCTAAAGCGTTATCCATTGCGGCTGTGATTTGATCGATTTCTGAAAGTGATAAACTTTCGTCATCGATACTAATTTGATTGTTTCGATAAGCTTCGATAACGTCTGGTTCTGATGTAATTATTTCTAGGAAGCGTCTAAGGGATATTCCCTCGAATTCAACTTCGCTTCCGTCGAATAATTTAAAACCGTTGTTTTTTACGATTACTCCTTTTTCCATTTTTACCCCTCCGAAATTTAGAATGAACTATTAAGATTTCAAATAATAATTTATATATATAACTAAAATTAATTTTTGTCAATCCTATGCCAAAGTTAACAACCGCAAAATCAAAGAACTTAAAAAAATTAGACACTAAGTACATCTTCGTCGTTGGTGGCGTTATGTCTGGTGTTGGTAAAGGAATCACCGCTGCTTCAGTTGGTCAAATTCTGCAAAGTCGTGGTTATAAAGTGAGTGCGGTTAAGATGGACCCATATATTAATGTTGACGCCGGCACAATGAATCCAATTGAACACGGGGAAGTGTTTGTAACAGAGGATGGCGATGAAACTGATCAAGATTTAGGTAACTACGAAAGATTTTTAAATACAAATATTTATAAGATAAATTACATGACTACTGGTCGTGTATATCAAAGTGTTATTCAGAAAGAAAGAAATTTAGAATATAAAGGGAAGTGTGTTCAGGTAGTACCTCATATTCCGATGGAAATTTGTGATCGTATTAATAAAGCAGTTGAAAAAACGGGTGCTGAAATTATGATTATTGAAATTGGTGGTACCGTGGGAGAATATGAGAATTTATTATTCTTAGAAGCAGCCAGAATGATGAAATTCTATCATCCTAAAGACGTACTAACGATTATGGTTTCTTATTTACCAATTCCACACATGATTGGCGAAATGAAAACTAAACCAACACAGCATGCCGTTCGTAATCTCCAGGGGGCTGGTATTCAGCCGGATATGATTGTGGCTCGTAGTGAAAAACCACTTGATAATCATCGCAAAGAAAAATTAGCTTTTAATTGTAATATTGCCATTGAAGATGTAATTAGCGCACCAGATGCTGAATCAATTTATGACATTCCGCTTAACTTTGAAAAAGATAATATTAGTGAAAGAATTCTATCTAAGTTGTCTTTGCCACTTAGAAATAAAGAAATACAGAATGCTGATTGGAAGAAAATGGTTAATACTATTAAACATCCAAAACATTATGTGGAAATTGGTATTGTCGGTAAGTATTTTTCTAGTGGCGATTTTTCTTTAACTGATTCTTATATTTCTGTGATTGAAGCCGTAAAACACGCGGGTGCGGAAAATCAAACTAAAGTTAATTTACATTGGTTAAATGCCGAAGACGTGGAACGTGATGGCACTAAGATATTAAAGGGATTAGACGGTATTATTGTACCTCAAGGTTGGGGTGGACGTGGTTCTGAAGGAAAGATTGCCACCATTAAATACTGTCGTGAAAAAGGCGTGCCATATTTTGGCTTATGTTATGGTATGCAAATGGCGGTCATTGAATTTGCTCGTAATGTTGCTAAATTAAAAGATGCTAATTCCGCTGAAGTAAATCCTAAGACCGAAAATCCGGTAATTCACATTATGCCTGGTCAGGAAAAGATTATTGCGGAAAAGGGTTATGGTGGCACTATTCGTTTGGGAGGTTGGCCTTGTCAGATTAAGGCCGGAACTCATTTAGCAGAAGCTTATGCTAAATTTACTAAGAATAAAATAATTAGCGAACGTCATCGTCATCGTTTTGAATTTAATAATGATTATAAAGAACAGTTTGAAAAATTAGGCCTAATTATTGCTGGCACTTCACCTGATGGTCAAATTGTTGAAGCGATTGAAATAAAAAATCATCCATTCTTTATTGGCGTACAATTCCATCCAGAATATATTTCAAGACCGCTAGCACCACATCCATTGTTTGTGGAATTTGTTAAAGTTTGTTTGAAGGGGAAGAAGTAAAAATATAAAAGAGAACTAGTTAATCCTAGTTCTTTTTTTATTGTCTATAAAAGTGTAATATATTTGTATGATTAAAATAATCTACAAAGAAAAAAATAAGGAAAAAATAGAAAAAGACATCCTAAATGCCTTTGATTTTGTTTATAAGAAATTTTTAATTAAAACTTCTAATATTACCGTTCGAGTTTATGATAAACGAATTGATTTTGATAATCAGTTGGGTTGGAACACGCCAAGTTGGTTGGTAGCGATGGCTTCAAATAATGGGAACTTAATAGATATTTTAAGCCCATTGGCTCTAAAGAATGAAAGTTCTCATGAAGCTAAAGAGTTCGTTTTAATTTTAAAGCATGAATTTACACACATTTTTTTCGTTTATTTATCCAACGGAAGTACTAGACCGATGTGGTTAAATGAAGGCTTGGCTAATTATATTGCTAAGAAACATCGACACGATAAAAAGATTATTGTTAAACCAAAATTTTGCAAAACACTCAGCACTTCAAAAGATTGGGACAAAAGAGTTAAAGATGGTGCTTATACAATTTCGGCTAAGTTTGTTTACTTTTTAATTAAAAAGTATTCATTTAAAAAGATAAAAGAATTAATAAACTCTCTTGATAAAGAATATAATTATACAAGTTTTAGGAAGATATTTTTAAAAGTTTATAATAAAGATGTCGAATATATAGAAGAATTATTTATTAAAGAAAATAGCTAGATATGAATAATAAATCACTAGCCTTTTTTGGCATCGGGGTTTGTATAATTTTATTTTTACTACGATTCGCCACTAAGCCAAACGGGGAGTCTACTATGCCGATTATAAATATATTAGCTGGGCTGAGTTATTTGGTATTTTTTATATTAGCTGTAATTAGAATTTGGAAAATTGATAAAAAAATAGCAATTGGATATTTGTCGGCAACTATAGCTTATTTAATAGTGTCATTCTCAAGAATATTTTTTAGTGGAATTTTAATTGTAATAGTTTTTAATTTATTAAAATTAGCTTCATTTGTTATGCTTGTTATAGTTATATTAAAGTTATTAAAAATAAAAATCTTAAAACCATCTATTTAATAATTTATTGTTTGCAAATCAAAAAATAGCCTATAAATAAGGCTATTTTTTAATACCTCATCCTCATGCTATAATAACAAACTATGAAAACTCTCCTCAAAAAATACTTCGGTTATGACACTTTTCGCCCTTTACAAGAGGAGGTTATTGCTAATGTTTTAAATGGTAAGGACTCTTTTGTACTGATGCCAACTGGTGGTGGTAAATCAATGTGCTATCAGTTACCAGCCTTAAAGTTGCCAGGATTAACGATTGTTATTTCGCCGCTAATTGCCTTAATGAAAGACCAGGTAGACGCTTTAAATGCTAATGGTATTAAGGCGGAGTTTATTAACTCATCATTGCTGCCAGCTAAGATTGAAGAAATAAAAAATCGAGTGATCGCTAAAGATGTTAAAATATTATATCTAGCACCAGAGCGTTTTGCTTTGTCAGATTTTCAAGACTTTTTGCTTAAATTAGATATTAGTTTAATTGCGGTTGATGAAGCGCATTGTATTTCTGAATGGGGTCACGACTTCCGTCCGGATTATCGAAATTTAGGGCTACTTAAAAAATTATTTCCGCAAGTACCAGTCATTGCCTTAACGGCCACAGCCACTGAAAAAGTACGTGAAGATATTGTGCGTCACTTAAATTTAACTAAAGCGCCAATTTTTGTTTCTAGTTTTAATCGCGATAATTTAAATTTAAGTGTGGTGAGTAAAAAACAAGCTTTTCCTAAATTAGTTCATCTGCTGCAAAAATATAAAAATGATTCCGTAATTATTTATTGTTACTCACGTAAAGAAACAGAAGAGATTACTGAAAATTTAAAACTAAACGGTTTTAACGCTGGTGCTTATCATGCTGGGCTTGAAGCTAGTAAAAGAAAATTAGCTCAGGAATTATTTATTAAAGATAAAGTAAACATTGTTGTGGCCACCATTGCTTTTGGGATGGGTATTGATAAACCCGATGTACGCTTAGTCGTTCACTATACCTTTCCAAAGACTTTAGAAGGGTATTATCAAGAAATTGGTCGTGCCGGTCGTGACGGACTAAAGAGTGACTGTGTTTTATTTTATACTTACGCCGATACTCGTAAACATGAGTTTTTTATTAATCAAATTAATGATAAAAAATTACGTGATACCGCTCAAGAAAAATTAGATGAAGTTTTAAGTTATTGTGAGCTTACTACTTGTCGCAAAAAACATTTACTTAAATATTTTGGGGAAGATTTAAAAGTTGATAATTGTCAGTCTTGTGATTGTTGTAATACCGTTCATGAAGTTTTTAATTCTTCAGAAATTGCCAAAAAAATAATGTCAGCTATTATTCGCACTGATAGTCATTATGGCAAGAATTATATTATCGAGGTATTACTTGGTAAAAAAACTCAGAAAATAAAAATTAACCATCATAATAAACTTAGTGTTTATGGTATTGTTAAAGATTATTCAGTTAGTGAATTAACTAGTATTATTTCGCAGTTAATAAGTCTTGGTTATATTAACAAAACTGATGGTCAGTATCCAATTCTAAGTATTTCTAATAAGGGAATGAAATTTTTAAATTCTGATGAAATTTTAGAACTTAGTAAACCTGATAAAGAAGTTGCTCTCAAAAAAGGTGAGCTTGATTATAATGAAGAATTATTTAATATCTTACGCGAACTTAGAAGAAAGTTGGCCGAAGACGCTGGTGTTCCACCATTTGTAGTTTTTGGTGATGTTTCTTTGCGTGAAATGGCTTATTATTTTCCAAAAGACTCTAAGAGTTTTTCTAAAATTGCTGGTGTTGGTGCTAAAAAATTAGATCAGTATGCCGACATCTTCTTGGAAGTAATTAATTATTTTTCTAAGACTCATAATTTAATCTCACCAGAAAAAACTGAGACTATTGATATAAAAGTTAAACAACCAACTTATTTTTTAAAAACTAAAGAGTTGATTCAGAAAAAAGTCCCAATTGCTAGAATTGCTAAACACGAAAAATTAAGCCAAGACACGATTATTAATCATATTGAAAAGATGATTGATGCCGGTGAGATTTTAGATTTAGAATATCTAAAATTACCACGTGATCGTTATGATGTGATGAGAAAGGCATATTTAAAATGTGGCGATGAAAAATTAAAACCAGTTTTTGAATATTTAGGAGGGAAGTATAATTACGACGAACTTAAATTAGTGCGAGTCTTACTTCGTGCTTAATAATATAAAAATATGGAAAATCATTTTGGGGTAGCCACTAAGGCAATTATCAAAAATAAAGAGGGGAAGTACTTAGTTTTATTTAAAAGTGACATCGAAGATATTAATCCTAATGAGATAGATATTCCTGGTGGTAGGTTAGAGTTTGGTGAAGGTGTTGAAGAAGGTTTAAAGCGAGAAATTAGAGAAGAAATAAACCTAATTATAAACATTGAAAAGCCTTCAAGGGTTTGGAGTCTGTTAAAAGACGATTTACATTTAGTCGGAATTACCTTTTTGGCTACTTATGTTGAAGGTTCTATTAATCTAAGTGATGAGCACAACTCTTATCGCTGGGTAACTAAAGAAGAAATTCTAGAAGGAGATTATCCGAAGTGGATTAAAAAAGAATTTGCTAATCTATAAAAATAAAAAACCAGCTTTCGTTTAAGCTGGTTTTTTAGTACGGTCATTATGACAGTACTACTGGCATTCGACGCTTATTCTCTACAAGAGAATAAAAATCTCCTTTTTTGCTAAATACCATTTTACTGGTCATTGGCTCCGGAAATGATGGCGCCCAAGCGTTGTATTCCTCACACCACATCAATGGTATCGGCTCTTCATCTTTTTTTGCAGAACTTTTGAAAGTAATAAGTCCTTGAGAATCTTGTACTTCGATAATTATTCCATAATCAATGGCTTTTTCGCCTTCATAAAGAATTACAAAGATATCCTTTAAATTAATAATATCCGTAATGGTTATTCTTTCCATGGTATATTTTGTTTAAAATGAACCAATATTGGTCTTTGAACTTTACAATAATAGTAATGTTTAGTCAATAACTAAAAAAAGACCCAGAATTTAATCCAGGTCTTTTTTATTTGAAAAATGAAGTAATTATTTTACAACTTTTGGAGTAACTTCTCTAGTTGCTACAATATTTACTACTTTAGTAGTCTTTAGGTTACCATCAAATTTAATTAATTTTTTGGTAGTGAATTTGATAAAACCATCAGTGATAGCATAAAGAGTGTCATCGTTGCCACGTCTTACGCCTGTTCCTGGGTAATATTTAGTACCACGTTGTCTAATAATGATATTGCCAGCTTTAGCAATTTGGCCATCAGATAGTTTAACACCTAAACGTTTACTTTCTGAATCACGACCAAGCGAGGTCGAACCCGCAGCTTTCTTATGAGCCATAAATTTATGATGAGCTAGGGCTTTAACCAAAAAAAGGCCTAAATGCCTAACCCAGCTTGTTCCTTACTTTGTTATTTCTTGCTTTATAATAACAAAGCAGGGAAAAACTGTCAACCCGTTGTTTAGATATCTATTTTGACTCTAAAAAGATCAAAAAAGTACCAATTTTTCTATGGATTTTTTTATAAAATATGTTATAATTGTTTCATATATTTAATTAATTTAAAATCGCTAAAACTATGATAAAAGTTGATCAAAATACTTGTATTGGTTGCGGTCTATGTGCCAGTATGTGTCCAGAAATATTTGTAATGAATGCTGACGGTAAGTCAGAGGTAGTTAACCAAGGCGATGAGGTAGCAGCTAAAGAAGCGGCCTTAGCTTGTCCAGTTAATGCTATTTCGGTTGAATAATTAATATGA
>Ga0302203_1000864_pt1 | contig 11517 bp, 6 predicted proteins | sample II_Fen_E1_1_FD_194576 | JGI IMG/M metagenome (GOLD analysis project Ga0302203, IMG submission 194576) | Peat permafrost microbial communities from Stordalen Mire near Abisko, Sweden - II_Fen_E1_2 | ecosystem: Environmental > Terrestrial > Soil > Wetlands > Permafrost | place: Sweden: Abisko...
AACTTGGTAATAAACGATGCACGACCACCGGTGATGGAACTCAATGAAATAGAATAGTTGCCTAACTCTTTCAACGGCACTTTAGCCTGAAGTTTCTGATAACCAGCTTCGCTATCCATGCCCATGATCATCGCGCGGCGCCCTTGAAGATCACTCATCACGTCACCCATATAATCACTAGGAACAAAAATCTCAATATCGTAAATTGGCTCAAGAATCTTTGGCCCGGCATTCTTAAATGCCTCACTGAAGGCATTACGGCCTGCAAGCATAAACGAAAGTTCATTACTATCAACAGGATGCATTTTTCCATCATAAACTATTACCCGTACGTCACGGGCATAACTGCCTGTAAGAGGTCCTTGAACCATGCGTTCCATTATTCCTTTTAATATTGCAGGCATAAAACGTGTATCAATAGCACCTCCGACAACAGAGTTGATGAAAACAAGTTTTCCACCCCACTCAAGAGATACTTCTTCCCTGTTTTTTACGTTGATTCTATATTCCTGACCATTAAAACTATATACAGTAGGATCTGGCATACCTTCTGCATAAGGTTCTACGATAAGATGAACTTCACCGAACTGTCCAGCGCCACCAGACTGTTTTCTATGGCGATAGTCTGCCCTAGAGGCCTTTGTTATTGTCTCACGATATGGGATCTTAGGGTCTTCAAATTTTACCTGAATCTTTTCATTCTTTTCCAAACGCCATTTCAACGTGCGCAAATGGAATTCACCTTGCCCGTGTATTATTGTCTGCTTCAATTCTTTGCTTTGTTCAACAATCCATGTTGGATCTTCTTCACGCATACGGTTGATAATAGCCATCATCTTCTCGGTTTCTGATTCATTAATTGCTTTTATTGCACGAGAATATTTGGAATTAGGATACTTGATAAAATTAAACTTATTATCACATTCTTTTCCTACGAGCGTATTTCCAGTCTTCACGTCTTTCAGTTTAACAGTACAACCGATATCTCCCGCAACAAGTTCTTCCACTTTTATTCGGTTAGCTCCTGCGCATGCATAAATCTGAGCTATACGTTCTTTTGACCCTCTGTCTGAGTTTGAAAGATCATCACCTTCATGCACTTTTCCGCTCATTACCTTAAAATAAGAGACATCACCGATATGCGGCTCCACTCCCGTTTTAAAGAAATATAACGAAGTAGGAACTTTGCTATCAACTTCAACCTCCTCACCACGGGTGTTGCGTAGTTTAGGCATGTCACTTACAAAAGGTACAACATTACCAAGAAATTCCATCAAACGACGAACACCCATATCCTTACCGGCACAAACACAGAATACAGGAAAAATAGAACGAGTTATAAGACCCTTTCGTATACCAAACCGCATTTCATCCTCTGTGAGAGTCTCACTTTCAAAGAATTTTTCCATCAAAGATTCATCATTCTCGGCAGCAGTCTCGACTAGAGATTTATGCATTTCAAGAGCTTTATCCATCTGGTCTTCAGGGATGTCCTCAATAACAGGAACACCACCTTCAGGATTCCATGAATACTTCTTCATCAGCAGGACATCTATCAATGAATTAAAATTAGGACCTGTTTCTATTGGATATTGAATTGGGACAACCTTTTGTCCATATATATCTTTAAGGTTATTTATGATACTATCAAACTCACATTTATCGCTATCCAACTGATTTACAAGAAAAATAACAGGCTTTTGAAGCTTCTCAGTGTAGCGGAAATTATTCTGCGTACCAACTTCCACTCCATACTGTCCATTGAGTACGATAACAGCCTGGTCGGTCACATTTAATGCAGTTATTGCACCACCAACGAAATCATCCGAACCTGGACAGTCGATGATGTTCAGTTTCTTATTATTCGATTCTACATGAAAAACAGTTGAGAACACCGAATAACCATACTCCTGTTCTACAGGAAAATAATCACATACCGTATTCTTGGCAGTAATACTGCCACGACGTTTTATAATACCACTCTCGAAAAGCATAGACTCTGCGAGGGTGGTTTTACCGGCTCCAGCACTACCAACTAAGGCAATGTTTTTAATTTCATCTGTTTGATATACTTTCATTTTTACTATAGATTTAAAGCGTTAATATGTTACGCGTCGAAAGATACATTATTTTTATGAATTTAGCAAAAGAAATACTTAAAAATATCTGTTATTTTAAAACATATTAGTATTTTTGTGCCTTAAAAGTAACAATAAGAATATTTTTTTACGCAAAATGGCAGGCCTATATATACATATTCCTTTCTGTAAGAGCCGTTGCATCTACTGCGACTTCTATTCAACAACGTTTCCTAGACTTCAGCAAGATTATGTTGAGGCTCTTTGTCGAGAAATGCGGCTACGTAATGATTATATAAAATCAGACATCAACACAATTTATCTGGGTGGAGGCACCCCGTCTCAATTATCGACAGAATGCCTGCAAAATATTTTCGATACCATATACAATGAAGCATTCAATATATCCAACGACCCTGAAGTAACAATGGAATGTAATCCTGATGACATTACGCCAGAATATGCAGAAGCAATAAAACATCTTCCAATAAATCGTATCAGCATAGGAGCTCAGACCTTCAACGATTCGCGTCTGAATTTTTTACGCAGACGGCATACATCTGAACAAATAAAAAACGCTATAGATCTCCTTAGAATCAATGGTTTTTCAAACATAAGTATCGACCTTATGTACGGATTTCCTAAAGAAAGTCTCAATGAATGGATTGATGATATAAACAAGGCAATTTCTTTAGAAGTAGAGCATATATCTGCATATAGTCTAATGTATGAAGAAGGTACACCTCTATATAATATGTTAAAGAGTAAAGATATAAATGAAATAGACGAAGAAATTAGCAGAAATATGTATGAGAGTCTTATCGACATGTTGACTGCTGTAGGATATAAGCATTACGAGATATCCAATTTTGCCCTTCGAGGATATCAATCAAAACATAACTCTTCATATTGGAAGCAAATACCATATATTGGCATTGGAGCATCGGCACACTCCTTCAACATAAATAGTAGGCAATGGAATGTTGCCAATATTAATGAATATATAAGAAGTATCACCACAGGCAAGATTCCATCAGAAAAAGAAATTCTCACAGAAGCTATGCGCTATAACGATTCTGTATTCACCTCTCTGCGCACATCCGAAGGTTTAGACATGAATATATTAAAAGAGAGATATGGAGAAAGAAAAACCTGCTATTGCCTCAGTATGGCAAAACCACACTTAGACAATGGCAGGCTTGTTATTATTAATAATCACATGAAACTCACAAGAACCGGCATCTTTGTTAGTGATGACATCATGAGCGACTTGATGATTGTATAATACTAAAAATGTAACTTCACATCGACCCCAATCTGTATTGGATTTCCGAGTTGAGCAAAATACTTCGTTGAACCAGTTGCTGTACTTGAAAATGCGAATGTATTGTATTTTGTGTCTGTGAGATTTTTACCCCAGAAGCTTATATATACATTCCCGAGATCGAAATCGGCATGAGCACCAGTAACAGCATATAACTTCTGGTATGAGGTATTCGCTTCGTCCCAATATATCTTTCCGTTTCCATTTACATTAGCACCAATCACAATACCTTTGAATACTCCACAATTATTGAGATCAAATCTATAGTCGGCATTAGCACCAAAAGTATGCATTGGTACAAAAGGAACATAATTCTTAGAATAGTCAACTTTTTTATATTGCGAGGTACCATCATTTGCAGTAACCTTTACGCTGTCTGTATATTCCTTGAAAGTGGAATGTGTCAGTCCATAATTGACTTTCCACTGCAGATGATTATCAAATGCACTACCGCGCAAAGCGACTTCTACACCGCAACTACGACTTTTACCCGCATTAACCATCATACGACCAAAACCGTACTGACTGGCAAAGACTGAAAGCTGCTGGTTTGATACCTGCATATAAAAAGCAGAAAAGTCTGCATGAACCTTATTCCCGAAAAGGTTGATATGAGTTCCTACTTCATAATTCCAACTTGTTTCCGGTTTGTAGCTGATGGTTTTATCTATATTGTTATAGTCTGCATCTGTATGTGCGACATCATAACTGCCACGCATTGCGTTGTCCTTATTAGCAACCAATTCGGCCTGCAGGATATCCGAAAACATCTGGATATTATATCCTCCTGAACGGAAGCCCTTGGTTACTGAGGCATAGACATTACTTCCATCGTCAAATATCTTATAAGTTAAAGCCAATTTAGGGAGTAACTGTGTATAGTCATGATGAGCTGAATTAATTAGTTTCGACGATAATATATATGAAGCACTTTGTCCCATAACATTTGCATCAAAATTCATATTTGCATACGTATTATAGTCAATTGAAACTTGTTCATAATCAAAACGGAGGCCCAATGTAACATTCAGACGGTCCGTTATATCGAAACTAGACTGGTGATATATACCAAAATTCGACTGCGGGGTTGAATAGTTTCCGGGTACACCCATACCGACAGTCATAGACACGCCACCTGCTGCTGCAATATTTGCAGCAGCTAATGCCTCTGCAGCAGTCTGTGGCATACCTTTAGCAACCATTGCAGCGGCCATTGACTTAACCATTGCATTATACATAGAAGTCTGTATCGATGTTGCTATCGTGTTTAAGAAAGAAGCATCTTTTCCGAAATTTACTGGTGCATCTGTTTTCAGCCATTGATAGGATCCAAAGACTCCACACACCCACTGATATTTGCTGGGTCGTGCATTTTTGAAAGTAAATTCCTGAGTGATTGCATTCTGTTTTTGACGTTGAGTAATATATAAGAAACTCAAAGGACTGTTATCCGTATCCATTGTCATATAGTCTTTTAAAAACTGATAACTAGTTGTTGAGCTAAATATATATCTTTGGGCTTCATACTTCAGATTAACACCTGCATTAAACATATTCCGTTTATATCCCCCTAAGAAGTCGGCTGTGACATCACCTACTTTATTTGTAGTCACGTCATACTCACCGTAAGGAAAAGCACTTTGGTTGACATATTCGTAATTTGCATTAAAGTCGATAGTAAATCTCTTCGTCGGAACATATATCATACGCAGCTTCCCACCAGCCTCATTCATCAAATCAGCCCTTTTGTTAAGAGTAACATTCTTAAAGAAGCCATTTTGACCATCATAGAAACCTGCAACAGAAAAAGCGAACTTATCACTTACCTTATTATAATGTTCAATTTCGACATTACGGTAAAAGTGCGTACCCCATCCCATCTTAACATCTGTACCCTGATACGTCATGGGATTTTTTGAATATATACGTATAAGACCACCCATTGTGTTCTCTCCGTATAGTGTGCCTTGTGGACCACGAAGCACATCAATACGATCGATACCATAAAGATGGGAATTATATGAGTTTTTGCTCACATAAGGAATTCCGTCCACATACAGGCCCACTGCGGGATAGTTAAGGCGTGAACCGACGCCACGAATATACATCGCCGATGTCAGTCTGGAACCGTAAGACGGCATAACGAACGTGGGCACGATATTACTTAGATCCTTAAGGTCATTGATCTTCAGCATACCCATTTCCTTGGACGAAAATACCGAAGCGGCAACGGGTTGCAATCGTAAGCGCTGATTTTCCTTGGGCTGCGCCACGACAACCACCTCATCCAAATCGACAACCCTCGAAGTATCCATTAGTTCAAAACTGTTCCTAAACATATTTCCTGCGTACATACCACTATATGTTACAGAAATGAGAGCGGCAAAAACTATAACTTTTCTATACATTTTTTTGTTAGTTTTTTATTTCAGCTGCAAAGGTACGTCTTATTACGCTCCTGAGCAATCCTCATTTATGGGGATTTTAGGTATTATTTTTACTTCTATGAATTTCAATTTTTTGAGAATCCTACATGCTTTTTCGCTTAGTATCCGCCTACGTTGACCGCCTTGCGGAATTTTCTTATTCTTATTAGTTTTGCAGCGAACACTAAAAACTGTTGCAAATGGAAAATGAGATTACGACCGTTGCATCCCGGCGGTATCAAGAAACTTGGGATGATTACAAGAAGTATCTGTACAAAGACATTACGTGCAAACTCTCTGTCTTCTGCAGGTCGAAACGAGTCAATTATGAGGGCATGTGTCTTTGGCTAAGCCGGTTGGGCTTGTCCGTAAGCCGCCTAAAGAAAGAGGTCAGACCAGAGCTGGCTTCTTCCCGGTTCGAGTCTGTCAGCAGCGTTAGCGGTGAAACCGGAACAGCCGACAGCTTTGTGTCGCTGCTGATGCCGTCATCACTACCCTCCTCAAAAATGGAAGATCTCCTTCAGGGTGTTTGTCTTGTTTTTCCTGATGGCGTAACGGTAAACATTAAGAAGTGCCTGCCCGAAGGTCTGATGAAGCTGATTCGTCAGTATTATGGAAAATCAGAGGAAGGAGGAGTACCATGTTCTCTTTGAATTCAAACATGACCTTCCGTTTATGTCAACGTTATGTAAAAATGAACAACGGCATCAACGGGCTTTACCGCATCATTAAAACAGAGATGCCGACATACCCGCCCGTATCTGGAGACTGCTTCTGCTTCTTTTCAAAAAATCGGTCTCAAGTAAAGATTCTTAAATGGGATGGCGACGGTTTTCTTCTCTATCAGAAAAGACTTGAACGTGGAACATTCGAAGTTCCTGTTTTCAATCCTCGGAGTGGTAATTTTGAGCTCAAATGGGAGGCTTTCCAGCTTATTATGCAGGGGATCTCGTTAGAAAGTGTAAGAAAGAGGTCTCGATTCATGCTTTGAGATTCTCGACGGTTTTAACAAATGCAACTCTCTGAAACAGAGTATTTTAAACTATTAAAAGACTATAAAACACTGTTCCCTTTCATTGTTTTTTCATGTTGATTGCTTATTTTTGTGACCATGAAACCGAATGAAAGGGAACTATATGAAGACAAGATACGCGATCTTAACCGACGTAACCTAGAAACAATAGCCAGGTACGAAAGTGAACTTGCATCGGTGCGGCATGAGCTGGAAGAAGCTAATACGAGATGCGATTTCCTGATGGGAGAACTTGACTCTATCAAGAAGGCGCTCAATCTTAAAAATGAGGAAGAGGAGAAGGTGAAGAACCAGCTTCGAGGCCTTGGCAAGCTGCTTCAGAAAAAATCAGAAAGACAAAACGCTGAGAAAGAGAGTCCCGGGAGAAAACGACGGCCGGTCAAGAAGCGTCTGACCTTCAGCCGCAAGGAATTTTACTGCACGGTAACCGAAGAGAAGGATGTATTCCCCCAGGACGAATCTTTTGACATGGAGAAGGCCCGCCTTATTAGAATACAGGACGTGGTTCGATACGACTTCATTCCCGGCCACTTTGTCAAGACGATATATCATCTTCATCATTACAGCTTGAATGGTGATGGATATGCGGCAAAAGCGCCAAGGGCTATGCTGAAGAACTCGAACTTCTCACCCTCGGTGCTGGCCATCGTGCTGCAGCTTAGATATGTATACTCAATGACAGTGGACCGTATCTGCAAGTATTTTGCCGAAATCGGTTTTGATATCGACAGTGCAACGATAGACAGCCTGCTCAGGAAGACAGCCGGACATCTGGACAAACTTTATAGGGTTCTGAGGGATACTGTCCTGTCAAATCCATATCTCAATATAGACGAAACATATCACAAGGTTCTTCTAAAAGAACTTGAGAAAGGTTCAAAGAACGGATATCTCTGGGAGATAATAGCAAGAAGCAGCGGTCTTGTCTATTTCTTTTATGAAGACGGGTCAAGACAAGAGGAAGTGATACTCAAAACGCTTGAATTCTACAAAGGTCTGATACAGAGCGATTGCTACTCGGCATACAAAAAACTGGAATCAGACTTATATCCGGATATCACTAGAATAGCATGCTGGCAGCACTGTAAAAGATATTTTCTCGACTGCCGTGGAGACAAAGATGCCAATGCAATCATCGGATTATGTAGCACGCTCAGCCATCTGGATAAAAAACACAGAGTCGGAGAAAAAGGATGGACAGCGGAGGATCATCTTAAATACAGGAGAAAGTATGCTCCGCCAATACTGCAGAATATAAAATATCGACTCACATCGATAAGGAACAGAAGGGATTATCTTCCAAAGTCACTTATACGAACTGCCACAGAACACATGCTCACCGAATGGGATGCATTATGTGCAGTCTTTAACTATGGATATACAACAATGGATAACAACATTTGTGAAATTTACAACAGGTACATATCATTATCCAGACGAAACTCTCTTTTCTTCGGTTCGCATAAAGGGGCTGAAAGGGGAGCCATGTATTACTCCTTCGCATCTTCATGCAGAATGAACGGACTCAATACCTTCGAATACTTTTGTGATATACTCACTAAAATCGTAAATCTTGAAGAAAATGCTCCTATAGAAAAATATAGGGAACTACTTCCTGATATGTGGAAAAAGGCTTGAAACAATTAAGGCTTCAAGACTTTTGCTTAGGACAAGGCGGTCAACGTAGGCGGTTACATTAGAGTGTTGTTTTAAAAGGGTAATATCACTCCTAAAATAGAACTTAATCAACTAAATATCAAAACATTATAATCAAAGTGGTGATATTACATAAGAAAAAAAAATTGCTGTGAGAATAGAAAACCGCTGCCAGACTTTGATCTGAGAGCGGTTTTAAAATATAATAATGCGTATTATTTCAGCAGATTCATTGTATCGGTAGCAATCATCAGCTCCTCATCTGTCGGGATAACACAAACAGTAACCTTAGAGTCAAGAGTTGAGATGATAGCTTCAACACCACGAACAGTCCGGTTCTTCTCGACGTCGAGCTTGATTCCCATATACTCCATGTCCTTGCACACATTCTCGCGAAGTTCATACTGATTCTCACCGACGCCGGCCGTGAACACAAGAATATCGCAACCTCCCATGGCAGCAGCATAAGCACCCACATACTTCTTCACACGGTAGTTGTACATGTTGAGAGCCAGGATTGCACGTTTGTTGCCTTCATTCATTGCAGCCACGACCTCACGCATATCCGAAGAGATACCGGTAATACCAAGCACGCCACTCTTCTTGTTGAGGATGTCCGACATCTCAGCAGGAGAGCAATTGAGTTTCTCCATCAGATAAGTTACTGCACAAGCATCGATATCACCGCTGCGGGTGCCCATCATAACACCTTCAAGAGGGGTAAGACCCATAGATGTATCCACGCACTTGCCGTCTTTCACGGCCGACAAGCTACCGCCATTACCTATATGGCAAGTAATGATCTTCTGTCCTTCAGGTTTAACACCCAGGAAATCGCATACGCGCTGTGAAACATAACGGTGGCTCGTTCCATGGAATCCGTAACGACGCACACCGTAATCCTTATAATAATCAAAAGGAACGGCATACATGTATGCATATTCAGGCATCGTCTGATGGAAGGCAGTATCAAAGACGCCTACCTGGGGCAGACCGGGAAGAATATCTTTGACGGCAGCCACACCCTTAAGGTTAGCCGGGTTATGAAGCGGAGCGAGGTCGTTGCAGGCAGCAAAGTCCTTCAACACCTCGTCATTAAGAAATACGCTCTTATTAAACTTCTCACCTCCGTGCACCATACGGTGACCGACAGCATCAATCTCCTTCAGATCTTTGATAGCACCTATTTCTTTGTCTATAAGTACAGAGAAGATGAATTTGACACCTTCAGTATGCTCAGGAACATCGTGCATGATTTTCTTTTTCTCGCCATTAGGCAATTTAACTACGATGAACGAACCGTCTAGGCCGATACGCTCGATGCCTCCAGCTGCCATAACCGAACTGTCGGTCATGTTATAGAGCTTGTACTTGATTGACGAGCTTCCACAGTTTAACACTAAAATATTCATAAGCTTATATCTTAATAATTCATTTTTCGGATGCCTTTGTATCCTGTGCCTGGCATGCTGTGACAGCAACCATATTATATATATCGTCTACGGAACATCCTCGACTAAGGTCATTTACCGGACGTGCGATGCCCTGAAGGATAGGTCCTAACGCGATGGCATCACCCAGACGTTGAACAAGTTTATATGCTATATTTCCTACTTCCAGACATGGGAAGACAAGTACATTTGCGTTTCCTGCTATCTTACTGTCAGGAGCTTTAGAAGCTGCTACTGACGGAACAATAGCTGCATCAGCCTGCAATTCACCGTCGATTTTCAGTTCGGGAGCACGTTTCCTTGCAAGAGCCGTAGCCTCAACAACCTTGTCGACCACCTCGTGAGAGGCAGAGCCCTTGGTAGAGAAGCTAAGCATGGCAACACGTGGATCAGCGAATCCGGCAACAGCCTTTGCTGTTTCAGCTGTGCAGACGGCAATCTGTGAAAGCTGGTCGGCATCAGGCACCGGGGTTACCGCAACATCAGCACAAACAATCACGCCGTTCTCACCGTATTCAGGCTTTTTGGTGATAAGAAGCATGGCACCGCTGACACATGTTATACCAGGAGAACATTTTATGATCTGAAGCGCAGGGCGAAGCGTATCGCTTGTTGTACTTAATGCACCCGACAACTGACCGTCAGCACCTCCTGTTTTGATGATCATACAACCTAAGTAGAGCGGATTCTTCACTAATTCGCGAGCCTGATCGATTGTCATTCCCTTTTTCTTGCGCAGTTCTGCAAGTTGAACTGCATACTCTTCAGACTTAGTATTATTCAATGGGTCAATCAGTGTGGCCTTATCAATATTTTTTAGTCCAAACTTCTCTGCCATTTCGTGCACCTCCTTTGGGTCGCCAATAATAATTAAATCAGCCACACCATCGGCAAGCACTCTGTCGGCTGCTTTCAGTGTACGTTCCTCGGTGGCTTCGGGGAGCACGATGCGCTGTATGTCACTCTTAGCGCGTTTAATAATCTTCTCAACTAAATCCATTTCGATTTAAATTATATATGTTTTATGTAAAATATATGATTTTGTAACGTAGACGTTGCAAAATTAATAAAATAATTGCAATATCATATACTATTTTACAAAAAATATTCTACTTTTGTACACTTTACAACAATATTATTCTTTTTCTTATGATAAGATTTAAAAATACTACTGTAGCTGACTACGAAATCATACGCAGTTTCACATTAAACGGTGAACGTATGAATTGTGATTTTTCTATTGGGAACATTATTGGATGGAGATTTCTATACAATTCACAATATGCCATTGTTGACGAATACCTGGTGTTCAAATTCTACGCCGACGGTCATCTGGCTTACATGTCGCCCATTGCCAAGCCCAAAGAAAAAGCTGACGGAAGCATCGGAGTAAAACCTTGCGACGAATGCTCAGTAGAGGTCATTAAGAAACTGCGCGACGACTCTATCGCCATGGGGCATCCGTTTCTTATGCTTGGCGTCTGCGACCACATGCGGCAGGTATTTGAAAGCGTCCTGCCTGATATGTTTGAGATAAAGCCCAACCGCG
>Ga0302203_1000865_pt1 | contig 11505 bp, 7 predicted proteins | sample II_Fen_E1_1_FD_194576 | JGI IMG/M metagenome (GOLD analysis project Ga0302203, IMG submission 194576) | Peat permafrost microbial communities from Stordalen Mire near Abisko, Sweden - II_Fen_E1_2 | ecosystem: Environmental > Terrestrial > Soil > Wetlands > Permafrost | place: Sweden: Abisko...
AAGTGTTGCTTTATCCCCGGTTACATGCATTGATTTGTAAAGCGGACCTGAGTATTCTGTTTTTTTGTTGTAATCTTTTGCTAATGCCCAGGCGGCAAGACGCTCTCCGGGTACAAGTTTGTTGCGTGGATGAATGTCAGTTGAATCACCTGCATCGGTAATCACTACCATTCCGGTATTCTTAACCGATTTCCATGTATTTAACTGTGCTTCCCTGATCCCGGCAGGTTGTTTGTATTGGGGTGCTATCTGTACAAAATAGAACGGAAGGGTTGGTTGTTGGAACTCCTTACGCCAGCTTTGAATCATATTCGTAAAAACTTCCTGGTACTTTTCATAGCGTATGGAATTTGTCTCTCCCTGATACCAGATATTTCCCTTAATGGTGTAGTTCCTGATTGGGGCAATCATGCCATTCCAAAGCGTGGCAGGTACTTTGCATAAACTATTGCCGGTAGCTTTTTCTTTTTGGAAATCAACCAACACATCAGCATAAAGCGGATTGTTTTTCATGACCTCCATCTTGGTCCATGATTCCGCATGTGTTCCGCCCCAGGTGGATTGTATTAATCCGATAGGTGTCTTTAGTTCTTTGTATAGCTTTCTCCCAAAGACAAATCCAACGGCTGAGAATTTTTTCAGGTTTTCCTTGTTACAGGTCATCCATTTCCCTACACAATTGTCCATTTCTCCATCCGGAGCCAGTTGATGCTCTACTATAAATAACCGGATATCCGGATAATCGGCATCTTTCATTTCTTCTTCCTGGTTCAAAATTCCCATTCTCCAGCCCTGGTCTTTTGCTACCGGAAATTCCATGTTCGATTGCCCGGTACATAACCAGACTTCTCCGATTAAAATATTGTGGATAACAAGGGTGTTTTCACCCTGAATGGAGATGGATTGATTTTTTAATGCAGTAGGGGTTTTAATCTTCACCTTCCATTTGCCCTCTTTATTGGCAATTGTCACTTCAGGTTTTGAAGTCCACGAAGGTTTGATAGATATCTTTTCTCCCGGAGCAGCATTGCCCCAGATGTTCACTAATGTCTTTTGTTGTAAAACAAGGTTGTCTGATAAAATGGAGGAAAGGCTTACTTTTGCATTTGTGGGTGAGATGTTAACGAATAAGAGTAGTCCCAGTAAAATTGGAATTATTGATTTTTTCATGGAAATAATACATTCAAGGTAAGTGAACTTATGATTTTACAAATATACATTGTAATCATAAATTGTGTGTGGCTTTTTTGATGGATATATTGTTCGTTTTGGCATTTTAATCAACAAAAATATGAATGAAGTGTATATTGTCACATTACTATAAGGCCACAAAGACAGGAATACCGCTAGGACAATTGCAAGAAATACAGGGAAGGTAGATCCTACGCTTTTCATGCTATTTTAATTCAGGTTACTGCTTAGTAGATTTTACTAATTTACTTTCGATATGTAAGCCCACGGCCAATATACTTTTCAACTCAAGAAAAGGTATCTTAAACTAAAATAAGGTTGTCTCTTATCGAGGCAACCTTATTATTTTCTATTATCAAATATTTAAACCATTGCTCCAAACAGATAAAATATCAATGCAGCTAAAGCTGCACTTACAGGGATGGTGAGTAGCCAGGCAGCCATTAAGTTCTTTGTTACTCCCCAACGTACAGCCGAAAGTCGCTTAACGGCCCCAACACCAATAATAGCACCGGTTATGGTATGCGTGGTACTTACAGGGATTTTCCATATTTCTGTCAGAAACAAGGTAATTGCGCCAGCAGTTTCAGCAGCAACACCTTCAAGGGGTGTTACTTTCGTAATGCGTGATCCCATAGTTTTTACAATTTTCCAACCTCCTGACATAGTTCCTAATGAAATAACGCCAAAGCAGGAAAATGGTACCCAGATAGGTAATTCTTTTATACTGGTTACTCCGGGGAAATGAGCCGCAATCATAGCTGCGCCTATAATCCCCATTACCTTTTGTGAATCATTTAAACCGTGTCCGATACTGAATAAACCTGAGGAAACTAATTGTAATTTCTTAAACCAGTAATTCGCCCGGTGTGGATTTGCATTTTTGCAGATGTAGAATATCAGCATAGTTAACAGGGATGATATAACCATACCGATAAATGGTGCTAATACGATAAAGGCGGCTATTTTCAGAATAACTGCGCTCTGAATAGACGCGAATCCACTATGCATGATGGCTGCTCCGGCAAATCCTCCTATTAAGGTGTGGGAAGAAGAGGATGGAATGCCTGACCACCAGGTAGCTAAATTCCAGATTATGGCAGCCACAACACCTGCGAAAATCACCGGTAATGTAATATACTGCTCAAATACGGTTTTAGATACTGTGTTTGCAATTCCAAAATCTTTGATGATGTACTTTGCTATGAAGAATGCTACGAAATTAAAAAATGCTGCCCAAAGTACTGCCTGAAAAGGTGAAAGTACCTTGGTGGATACAATGGTTGCTATGGAATTTGCCGCATCATGAAAACCGTTTATAAAATCGAACAGTAAACAAAGCACGATAATGGTTATTAAAAGTGTCATCTCTAAATGTTGGAGTTATTAAGCGTACTTAACTATAATCGTTTTGATAATTTTACCTACGTATTCAGCTGCATCAGTCGCTTTTTCTAACTCATACATAATTTCTTTCAATTTAATGAGCTCAATTCCATCCTTTTCTGTTTCAAATAAGTCAATAATGAAGTTTTCATAAACATCATCTGCTCTGTTTTCGATATCATGCAATTCAGAGCAAAGTTCTTTGATTTTCTTGGAGTTCTTTTTCAATACATCCAGCTCGTCTACAGCTTTGCCAATGCAAACTGCTCCTTCACGAATTAATAAAGCCAGGTCAATTGCTTCTTTCGGTAATTGTTTCGGATTATAAAGGACAATTCGTTTTGCACAACTGTTAATGTAATCAGTAACATCATCCAGACGGTTTGCTAAATGGTGAATGTCTTCCCGGTCAAAAGGTGTGATAAAGGTTGTGTTCAACTCATCAAAAACGCGGTTGTTTAAAACATCTCCTTTTTTCTCTTGTTCTTTAATTCTTCTATAATACTCTATGGCTGATTCATGGTCATTGTGTTGTACACATTCTATTATTAAATCGGATGCAACTAATAATACATCTGCCATATCTTTCAGTATTGGGAAAAATTTAGGCTCTTTCGGAATTAAGTTATTAAGAAAAGAATTGTTCATGAAAAAAATGTTTTTGCTTGATTTGTGATAAAATTATTTTTAAGCAGATTATAGAACTTTAATTTGATGTTTTTTTATAATCTTAATTCAACCTGATTTTGTAATGCAAAAATACTAAAACGGATTTAAATAATAGTATTTTCATTAGAATTTAATATAAATGTAATATGTTTTCTAATTCGCTTTTGTGTTCTCTGTTTTTTTAACAAAAATGTTTTGCCTTGAGTATATCTCTGAAAATTTAATCTGATTATATCTGAATTGTAAATGAATGGAATGAATCTTACCGGACTGCTCAAAAATAAGATAAAATTATCAACATACCATTGATTTTTGAGTTAAAGCATAAAATATTAGTTGAAAAGTTTTTTTTGATATGGAAAAAGTTGTAGTTTTGCAGAACTAATTAGTACTAACAAAAAATTTTAAGAAAAATGGCTTACGTTATTTCAGAAGATTGTATTGCATGTGGTTCATGTATCAGCGAATGTCCTGTTGAAGCAATTTCAGAAGGTGATATTTATGTTATTGACGCTGACGTTTGCACCGATTGTGGAACTTGCGCTGATGTTTGTCCTTCAGAAGCAATCAGTCCGGCAAATTAATTAATCATCGTAATAAATTAATAAGACCTACTCGTTTTCGAATAGGTCTTTTTTTTTACCATGAACCTTCATAATCTATTAGCTTAAGTTCTTCTTTGGGTTTATAGAGTATTCAAGAAATGAACTCTCTTAGCTCTTCACTCAACCAATCAACTGATTAGCCATTCCGCCTTTCAAACTCCAAACCTTTCAAACTCTTTGACCTTCTCCTTACGGTCTGTATCCCGAATCTTCCAGCATTTTCTGATAATTATTTATCTTCATTAAATCGGTTAAAGTCGTTTTTGGGTTTTTATTCATATAACTTTCCACAATTTGCCACCCTAACCAGGTACCCAGTCTTCCCGGGGAATCTTGTGATACGGGACTTGTAAAAGGAGCATCATTCATATATTTACGAATCAGCTGAACATCGGTTGAGAATAAATGTTTCTGATCGATCATGTATCCCCATATCTGCTTCTCATTTGTTTTGCTCCAGTTCCACTGCTCTGCAGAATAACCCATAAGACTCTCAGGCTTCTCGTGAGGCATAAAAACAGACAAGAGATACATTACCTTACCCCGGAACAGCATGTTGTCCAGTAACCGGTATTCAGAACTATTCATGACAAACATTCTGAAGAGTGTTGCTGAAACAAGGTCTGTCGCCATACATTCCCGGCGCATATTGTAAGTCATATACTGGTATGTAAAATCTTTATAGGCCGGGAAATTACTCCCTAAATAAAAATCGGTCCCCATACCAATAAAGTTATTGTTCATCATGACGGATCTATTAAATCCGGATACGAAAAAGTATATTTCAGGTAACTTTACCTCCGGAAAATAATAATGTATGTATGTGTAGGCGTCGGAAACCTGTTTTTCAATATCTGAAACATCGCTGAATGTTTGTAATGTTTTTTTATTGACAGGTTTAAAAGTCTTGTTTGCCAGGAATTGCCGAAACAGGTTACTTACGGCTACTGTATCGGTAGCGGCTGTATCAAGAATGTTTGATGTGTAAACCGGAAGAAAATCATGATATCGGGTGTATAAACCGGCCAATCCCTTTTTCATATTGGTCGTGTCAAGTGATAGTAAATCTTTGTCAAACCGGTGAATTTTTACCTCAACACGATTCTTTGTCGTATCAATTTTAAACCGGTTGCTCTTACTACATGAACAAAGGAAAGAAATCAGACAACAAATGGAAATTATAAGAATGTTCGTCTTTTTCATTTTAGAAGTAATAAGTGAAAGTATGTATCGAAAAAGCGCAAATACAACCGGGTAAATTGTATTTGCGCTTATTAGTCTTATAGTCTTATTTGCGATTCTTAACCGCTTTCTGTTGTTCTTGTTGCATTTTTTCCAACCTGGCCATAAACCCTGATTTCTTTGCAGGTTTGTTTATATTGCTTTTACGTTTGGCATGTAATTCGTCTAACATTTTCTTTTCGTCCACTGTAGCACGGATAACATAAGTCTGTCCAATAGAAATCAATGTTGAAATAAAATAGTAGTAACTCAATCCTGAAGCATAATTGTTGAACATAAACAAGAACATTAAAGGCATCAGGTACATCATCCATTTCATCATGCCACCACCCATTTGATCATTCGTAGGGGTGTTAGCCATATTCAGTTTTGTGAAGACGATATTGGTTGCTGTCATTAAAAGACAGAACAAACTGATATGATTACCAAAACCAAATGGTACTGTGAATGGTAATGTCATGATCGAATCATAGGCCGATAAATCGGTTGCCCATAAGAAACTTTGTTGACGTAATTCAATTGCTGCCGGGAAGAAACTGAACATAGCAAACAAAATAGGCATCTGCAGCAGGGTAGGCAAACACCCACTCATTGGGCTTACCCCTACTTTCCCGTACAATTCCATGGTTGCCTTTTGACGTTCAGCCGCTTTATCGGCAGGAATCTTAGCATTTATTTCATCAATCTCAGGTTTCAATACCCGCATTTTGGCACTTGAAATATAAGATTTGTAGGTTAATGGGAATAAAACTAATTTTATAACTACGGTCATCAATAATATGATCAGACCGAAATTACTCATAAACAGACTGAAGAAATTAAACATTGGAATGATGGCAAACCGGTTTACCCAGCCGAATATACCCCAGCCCAGTGGAATTAATTTGTTGAGTTGCAAACCTGACTCATCTTTCGTATTACTCTTAATAGCCGAAAGTATTTTATATTGGTTCGGACCGAAGAAGAAACGGAAAGTGGTAGGTGTTTTTCCTGTTGGATCAAAAGGAACAGACATTTCTGCCGTATAATTTTTCAGATAGCCTGAATTTTCACCTTCCAGCGTACTTTTCAAGGTAGTGGAACTCATGGCATCATCGGCTATAAGAATGCTGCTGAAGAACTGATCCTTGAAAGCAATCCATTTTACCTTGTTGGTCAGCTTCTTGTCGTCGTTCTTGCTTTCGCTTAGTTTCTCAACATCATCGGCTACGTATTTGTATTCGATAGATGAATAGCGGTCTTCAAATTTGCGTCCTTTTTCCTGTTGGCGTATTTTTGAATTCCATTGCATGTCCAACGAATTGATGCCGGCAGGCATAACGGTATTCATGCCATTGGCTTTCAAACCAAAGCTTACCAGATAATCTTTTTTGGGTAATGTATAGGCGAAATCAAGGAATGCTGTTCCTGACGTTTTTAATCGTAAGATCAGGGTCTGGTTGCCATTTGAATCTTTTGTGATTCCCGATACAGGTTCAAAATATAAATTAGAGCTGTTTACAACCCGGTTATTGTTGGTGACAAACGTGAAGCCCATGCTGCTTTCTTTGTCATTAAACAATATTAAAGGGTGGGCATTGTTCAGGGAATCCTTTGTGGAGTACTTTTTTAATTGCACGGAATAGATCCTCCCACCTTTGTTACTCAGGGTGATTTTTACAAGCTCGTTCTCAAGAGTGTAAAATTTTTCCTCTCCTTGTGCTGATGGACTGAAATTCCCAAAGACATCCGCATTATTTACTTTTTTTGTGGTGTCATTGATCGCTAATGAATCTTTAGAAACAGCTTCTTTCGAAACTTTCCCGGCAAGATCAACTTTATTCTGTTCTACGAATGCTATTGAATCGTTATACCGTTTTTCGGCTGCAATTTCCTTATCCGACTTTTTATTTAATTGTGAAAATCCGAGAACAATTAGTGCTATAAGTACAAATCCCAGAATCGTATTTTTATCCATAAATATATAATTACCTGTTTTGCTAGTTTAATTTCAACGCTCGATACTCGATGCTCAAAGCTCGATGCTCAAAGCTGATTGCTCGATGCTATTTCTTTATTGCAGCCTGTATAAAGTTTATGAACAATGGATGTGGGTTAACCACTGTACTGCTGTATTCAGGGTGAAATTGAACGCCAATATACCATTTGTGCGAACGTAATTCAATAATTTCTACCAGGTTCGATTCAATGTTCATTCCACTGCAAATCATTCCTGCTTTTTCAAATTCTTCTTTATAGGCATTGTTGAATTCAAAGCGATGACGATGACGCTCGCTGATATTTTCTTTACCGTATATTTCGTAAGCTTTTGTTCCTTTTTTCAATTTGCATTTAAAAGCTCCTAAACGCATACTGCCACCCAGGTTCAATATGTTTTTTTGTTCATCCATAATGTCTACTACATTATGAGTTGTGTTTGGATCTATTTCAGTGCTGTTAGCATCAGCATAGCCCAGTACATTACGGGCAAATTCAATCGACATGGTTTGCATGCCCATACAAATTCCTAAAGTTGGTATGTTGTGTTCACGTGTAAACTTCAATGCTACAAATTTACCTTCCATACCCCGTTGTCCAAAACCGGGTGCAACGATGATTCCATCCAGGCCTCCTAATTTCTTTTCAACATTCTCTTGGTCCAGTTTGTCGGATAGAATAAGTTCCAGTTTTAGCTTTTTATTGTTGTAGGCACTGGCGTGCAGCAACGATTCGGTAATCGACTTATAAGCATCAGGTAACTGTACATATTTTCCGACAATACCAATTCTTACTTCTTCGGTGGCATTTTCCAGTTTTTCAACAAAAGCTATCCATTTGGTCATGTCCGCAGCAGGTGTTTTCTCCAGGTCAAAACCCATTTTAGTCAACACCACTTCATCCAGCTTTTCTTGTTGCATGTTTAATGGAACACGATAGATTGTAGGCACATCGATCGATTGCATAACTGCACTCGTTTCTACATTACAAAACAAAGCTACTTTTTTCCGAATATCCATCGAAATGTTATGTTCTGTACGCAGTACTAAAATATCAGCCTGTACACCTTGTTCCTGCAATGCTTTTACGGAATGTTGTGTAGGCTTTGTTTTCAATTCTTTTGCTGCTGCCAGATAAGGAACATACGTCAAATGTACTATCAGGCAATTCTTTCCCATTTCCCATTTCAACTGGCGTACACTTTCAATATAAGGCAACGATTCTATATCGCCAACGGTTCCTCCTATTTCAGTAATCACAAAATCAAATTCGCCTTTAGCTCCTAAAAGCTTGATGTTGCGTTTAATTTCATCGGTAATGTGAGGGATAATTTGTACTGTTTTTCCTAAATAGTCACCCCTGCGTTCTTTATTAATCACATTCTGGTAAATGCGTCCGGTGGTGATATTATTGGCACGATGAGTCTCCACGTTCAAAAAACGTTCGTAATGCCCAAGGTCTAAATCGGCTTCATGTCCATCTACGGTTACATAGCATTCGCCATGTTCGTAAGGATTCAACGTTCCCGGATCGATATTAATGTAAGGGTCCAACTTTTGATTGGTTACTTTAAAACCTCTTGCCTGTAATAATTTACCCAGGGATGCTGCAATAATTCCCTTGCCCAATGAGGAAGTAACTCCACCTGTTACGAAAATATACTTTGTTTCTTTCACGTTCTTGTTTTTACTTAAAATTACTACTAAATGATTCGTATTTTTAAGTCTGCAAATTTCGGAAAAAAAACTGGATAACGAAAACTAAAGTAATAAATTAAGTATTAAGATAAAAGAATTTTCAAAATGAGATTTTTTTTATCTGTTTAATCAGATCTTATTATAGCTGATTAATAGGAAATATATAGTACAAAATCAAATTTTGCACGTCAATTTAAAAGAACAAGAAAAATTATGAAAAGATGATTCTTCTTGTCCGGCAAATCTATATTTCCTGAAAACCACATTCATTCTGATATTTACTTATGAAGCATCCATATATCCTGGTTCCATCTCTTGTTTTTTTGCTTCTTTGGTCGGGATGTTCCCCTAAGCCGATACAATCTCCCTCTGTTCTCGAAATTATTGATCAGGATTATCGTTTTTCAACTAAAAGTCTTCTGAGTTTTTCCCATGAAAATAAGATCGATAAATCATCGATCTTTGAATGGCAAAACCATTGGTTGATTTATGGTGAGTTGAAGGATGTCCGTAATATCAAAACAAAACTGGAAACACAGTATCCACGACTGACAATCAAACTCTACGATAAACCCTTTTATAATTTCAATCGGCAGAAGTACTCCAACGAGAAACCCGCCGGTGAGTGGGATCATATCATTATGACTGCCAATTTGGTGCAAGACACGGTGAAACAAAAAGAATACCTGGAATTTCACCGTACGCAATTCGAAAAATGGCCTGAAGTATCCAGGGGGTTTTATCATGCAAGTTTTCAGCAGGTACTAGTCTTCCGCAACGGTCGGCAGCTGATGCTTGTCATCAGCATCCCGAAGGGAGAAAGTCTGGATAAATTAAATCCTAAGACGACGGAAGATAACCCACGGGTAAATAACTGGAATTCTATTATGAGCCACTATCAGGAAGGCATTGAAGACGCACCCAAAGGTACAACGTGGATTGTGTTTAATACAGTGAAAAACCGCTAGTTATTTTGAGAGTGAAAAGGTCCGGGTTTGTCCCGTCAGGTAGTTCTGTATGCATTGGTTCACTACCTGGTTTATGTATACAGGTACATTTTTTATAGTTGATATTTAGATATAATATACATATAATAACTTATTAATGATATATAACATCTAAGTTATATCTATATTACATCTATATTATATCTAAGTTACATCAGTGAATAAGCAGTGAATAGGTAGCGAATAAGTGATAGTGGAAAGTAACCGGAATCCCGGCGAAAAAGACCCGTTAAACAGCGATTTTAGCTTTTTAGTTATTGAGATTTTTAGAGTGTGTTGTAAAAGAAAAATAAATGCAATAAATCAGACTTCCAACTCCATTGAATTGATGGACAAAGAAAGATTTTTAAAATTATAAAAATACACATGCAACAAACCAATTACCAACTTTTCGATTTCCTGGACTTCAACACGGAGCTGAATGAGGGTGACCGACTTTGGAGGGCTTGTACTCCAACTTATGTTGAGGAAGTCAAAGGTGATGTGTTCATCACAATACCCTTCCAAAAGCAAAACAATTCCAACGAAATTACGCCTGATCTTACCGTTGCAACGAAGGACTATGTTTTACGTGTGAGGGCTTACGGTGAAAAAGTATTGCGGGTGTCCATGGCTATCGGCGAGCCTGTTATGGAAACCTCCGAAATGCTCGAATTGTCGCCTGATCTAAAGATAACTTCCCTGTCGGTTGAAAAGAAAGAATCGGAATGGATTATCCGGGATACCAAAGGAAATAAAAAAGCAATCATTAGTTTGCTCAAGCCGGAAGTGGATTGGTGGAGCGATCTGGTGCCTGCACCTGCCGATACCATCCACCTTGGTTTTTTGCCGGATGGAAAGAAAGAAGTCAAATTATCAGCTTACGATATGTTTTCACCGGCACGCCATGATGCCTTTGCGCTGGCTTATGTCGAACGAAACGATAAACCTCATCGAACCACATTCTCATTATCTGCTAAATCGGATGAGTGCTTTTACGGTACCGGCGAACGATTTACCAAAATGGATTTGTCGGGTAAAACATTTCAAATGCGGAATCAGGACGGACAGGGAGTAAACAACCGCCGTACCTACAAAAGCGTGCCATTTTATCTTTCCTCAGAGAACTACGGCCTGTTTGTGCATACCAATTCATTTGCCAAATTCTCACTGGCCGACCATTCCACCCGCTCAGCACAGATCCTGGTGGAAGAACCGGTAGTGGATTTCTTCTTAATTGGAGGTGATTCACCCGAAGAAATCCTGTTTGGGTACCGTCAGTTGACAGGGTTTCCTACCATGCCACCGCTCTGGAGCTTTGGCGTCTGGATGAGCCGCATGACCTATTTTTCGGCCGATGAAGTGAATGATATCTGTGATCGGATGAGGGAAGAAGATTATCCGTGCGATGTAATACATATCGATACCGGTTGGTTTGAAACAGACTGGTTGTGCGAATGGAAATTTAATGAGACGCGTTTTCCCGATCCTGAGAAGTTTATCAGGAATTTAAATGCAAAAGGATATCGTGTCAGCCTGTGGCAATTGCCCTACATATCCTATAAAGCCCTTCAGTACGAAGAAGCCGATAAGAATGAATATATCAGCAAAAGCGAAAGGAACCTTTCGGGCTCGTCCAATTTTAGTGTACAGGATTTTGCCGGTACCATTGACTTTACATACGATAAGGCAACCGAATGGTATAAAGGATTGTTACGCAAACTTCTTGAAATGGGAGTGTCCTGCATAAAA
>Ga0302203_1000867_pt1 | contig 11503 bp, 10 predicted proteins | sample II_Fen_E1_1_FD_194576 | JGI IMG/M metagenome (GOLD analysis project Ga0302203, IMG submission 194576) | Peat permafrost microbial communities from Stordalen Mire near Abisko, Sweden - II_Fen_E1_2 | ecosystem: Environmental > Terrestrial > Soil > Wetlands > Permafrost | place: Sweden: Abisko...
CCAGAAAAGCTTGCACCAGAATCTGGAAACCAATCAAATTGAATTCTTCCGTCAATTACTATTTCTTGAGACTTACTTTTAAGTGTAAACTGTCCCTCAAATATAACAAGGGGCGAATTTGCTTCTGTCATTTCAATTGGACTCTCAATAATTTCAGAATAGTCCTTATATATTTCTTCAATTTCGGTTCCCATATTTTTGCCTTTTACCTAAAGAATTTGTTTTTTTCTGAGCTTGCCCCTAACGACCGAGGCTATGGGCTAGGTGTTTTCTCAGTCTATTAAGTATCATCTGTAATATAAAATACAGAAGCCTTAGGGTATTTTGCTTCTCGTTCTTTATCAGAAAGAATATCGTATTCAGATTTGTTTATTGTAACAATTTCAGTTCCCTCTTGCAATTTAATATCAAAAGATATTTGCATATTCCTTTTTTCATCTGATGATAAGTCTATCTCAACATATTCTGACAAGCCAAATATTTCTTTCAATTTACATCTTTCAACTTCTGACAGAGTAACAGCAGCAGAATCAACAAATGGTAAAACAAACAGGTATTCAATATCTATAATAAAAAGTTTAACAATAAATTCAGGCAGTTCTTTTTCTGCTGTATCTTTTTTTATAAATAGCCCTAACGTTGGTTGATCGTGGATTTGGCATTGTTTTCTCCAAATTGTTGGCAGCTCTGTTGTTGTATCATAAGAAACAATCCATCGAATCGTTTCAGATAATCTTACTAAATGCTTTTTGTCGATAAGACTTATTGCAAATTTACATAAACACTTATATATATTTTGATATGAATATTTTAAACTTTGTACGCTTATTTCAAATTTCTGACCATCAATATTATCAGCAGATATTATATCTGTTTCATTATTAATTAAAATACCTTTCGAGTTCTTGTTATCTATTTCAATGTTTTTGTCTTTGATATTTGTTAGACCATTTTTCCCCTTTTTCTGATATAACGAGTATAAGAAATGATGTAAATTAAAGAAATCCTGCTCAATAACACCAAGTTTTTTGTTACAGCTATCACATTCCTCATTACTGTATAATAATTTATTTCCAAGCGAATCAGAAATTGCGTGTGCATTCTTCTTAAAAGTAACTTTTGGTGAAGTCTCCCCACAAAATCGGCAGACTCTCTTTTTTTTATCAGGTTCCCCTATGTGAACTCTATTATTTCCCCAAAAGTAAACGGTATAAAAATCAGCTATTTTTCCTTCATTGATTGGGAATTGAATATTGTTGATCTCATGTACTTTTTTATTAATATCTACATAATTATTTAATGACGAGTCTTCAATGACATTGCCTTGAACAACTAAAAATTTCTCATTTAAAGGTATGCTCTCCAAAAATTGCATGAATTTAAATATTTCTGGGTATGTATTTCTTAATTCACTAGCCACAGGTTTTAGTTTCATAAAATAATCTTCATCTGCAATCTGAATCACAAACAGATACCCTTCTTCATTACATTTAAATATGCGAATCAATTTTGTAAGAAGAATAATTTCTACGGATATATGCGCATTACCTTTAATGGTACAGATTGATAATTCAATGTTTTCGCTACTATTCAAAGTTTTACTCATTGTAGAAATATCGATTTAATAGTTTTTAGTCCAATCTTTTTGAGATTTAAATATAAATAAACTTCTGAATTGACAATAAAACTGTTGGCGGTTTCATTATTCTGACTAACGACCGAGGCTATGGGCATTTGGCGGTTTGCGGGAGCATTTGCTGTCGTAGAACGACAAGGTGAATGCGGGAGCAAAACTGCGGGAATGCACGTCAGCCAGCCAATGAACGAGGCGTGTGTTAGCGGCTGGCATTGTTGTCCTCAATAAAGTCGTTGAAAAATTTCTCGGCTTTTACGTTAACTATAAAAGGTGTTTTTTTGATTGATATCAAGTCGTCAAGTAATAAAATTGTTCTTATGATACAACGTCTACATTCTTGTCTATGTGGTTCACTGTGAACTCCTTTATTTGATAAGTCATAAAGTTTGTTCCACTCTTCAAACAATGAAACTGTATTTGCAACTATTAAGTCTATGTTTGTCTCACTTTTTAATTCTCTATTTGCGAATTCCAATAACCTATTTTTATACTTATCTTTTTTGAATGAGTGACCATCAATTATTTCATTTGTTGCTGGGAATAAGCAGTCTGTTATATACTCAAATAGTCGTCTGCAAGAGGTCATAGCTAGAGCATATTGTTCCCCAACTTGCGCATTCAAAAATGTATTATTAATTGTCCAAAGTCTATCTGTCAATTCAGGTGCAGTGTCCGTTAGTTTAGCAATTATCTCATCTGTGATAGTTGTAAAGAGCGATTCTGTACTTTTTTTCCACTCACTTGTTCTTTTTGCATTCTCAAAGTTGTGATTGTCATCAAAAATAGAATACCTATAATTTGAAAATTCAGTATTTACTTTTTCAAATGGAATACCCTCTAAAAGTTGGCTGTAGTGTATGGCAATATCTTTATTTTCTTCACTGTCTGTATCAAGTAAAATGTTGATATTCTTGTTTAGAAGTCTAAATTTGGGCCCAATGTTTAAGCTATATAATTGCCAATGCAATTCAATTGAATTGTCGATTTCGAATGCACCCAAATAATGTGTTTCACTGATTAGTGATTTATGTAATTTTTCAGCTATTTCTTTTTGTATTGTTTCAAAACAAATAATGAATACGTCTTGCTCTTCGAAGTATATTACTCTATCGTTAATGATTCGTTTCCAATTATCTCCGTCTAATTGGAACAACTCTATCAAAAAGTCTGTTGAGTAGCTAAACTTTTCTTTTACGCTGTGAGTAACTAAGTCTCCAACCAGAACTTTTGAAGATATGAATGGCTCATTCAAACTCAATAGTTTAGTAAAGGTACTCTTATAGAAAACCTGATCGTAACGTCCGTCAATTTCTGTACACTTAAAATGGTAAGCTACTTTCATCTTTTTGTTTTTTATGCTTGCCGCTAACACTTGTATATACCCAGTTTAAAAAAGATATGTCTAGTTTACTTGGGATATATCGCATTTATCTTTACTCGAACATTTTCTATATTACTATGAAATAGACATATATAAAAACGAACAATTTTACTCTACTTGGTGTATTCAATTAATTAAATATTGATTGGATCCTGTTTTTTATCTAAAATTTATCAAAGATAAATACTATTTTTTAATTAAACTGAACTTTTCATGTAATATTTAATTTATCCACGGTCTTACTATCTCATTTATCTCCATTTATTCTGATAGATTTTCTATTTAACGAAATATTTCCTGTAAAAAAATAAACTTTTTTGAAATAGGACTATAGAAATAATAGAAAGATATAAAGTAATTAATTTGGAATATATTGATTAACAACACAATAAAAATACATGTTAAATATGACATTAAATATCAACTTTCGAAAAAAAAATAGATATGAGTATAAATAGAGAAAAAAATACAAACATAAAACCTCACGATGCACAGGCAATCGTTTATTAAATTATGGCAAATACGTGCTCAAATAGATTAAAAGTAAGTGGTAGTTCAAGATCAATGAAAAAATTCTTTGAATGTCTAAATTCAGGAGGTAATGATATCTTCCAAATGTCGAAGTTCCTCCCGTGTCCTGAAGAATTATCGCATTTTCAGTCGCCTAACATTTTTTGTCCAGTTTCGAAAATTGATGTTGATGATGAAAATGGTAAATTAAAAACAATTCTTTTGGATAAACAAGGTCGAACAGAAGTTGAATTCAACACATATATTTCAGATTTGGAGGATAAGTACGGTTATTCAGACTGTGACCAATGGCTTGAGAATAACTGGGGGTGTGACTACGATGTTAAATACCCAGAGACTATTAGTAAAAGTAAACAATATTATTGCGTTACTTACGACACGCGTTGGTCACCTAATATTGAATTTATAGAATATCTTCACGATAGATTTTCGAGACTCTCTTTTATTTTGGACTATTGTGAGAGTGAAGAATGTTTTGCTGGCACTTTTACTATAACACCAGATCATGTTGAAGATAAAGATAAACCTTTTAATCATGCATGTTTTAATTTCAACTTAGATTCAAAAAAATATGTTTTTGACAAAGAATTCGCGAATGTTTTTTGGGCTGAGGCTATTGGTGAGGACTGGATTAATTCACTAGCGAAATCTGGTCTTACTATGGAAACAGTTGAAAACTGGGAAACTGTTTTAAGATTCTTCTGCTTAATACCAAGTATATGGTAACATAAAAGAATGTTGATTTTGTTTTCAAAAAACACTGTGAGCAAATATACCGCAATTGAGTTTGTAATAAAGCAGAAAAGGACACAATCTATTGATATTGTACAGCGATTAATGAGAGTGTTTGCCGTGAGTGCTGACAACCTTTTAAACGATAGTGAAGATAGTGTGGTGGAAATGCAAAACCGTGAACTGAACGAGCAACTAATGCTTATTAATCAATTTGACGAAGACGAGAAAAACGCCCTGATTAAAATCATTAATTCTATGCTAACTAAAAAACGGATGAAGGATTTACTGGATGGTAAAGTGAACTTCTAAAATTATTTTGTGCCATTTTGATAACTCTCTCGAGTTGTCAAAACAACACAAAGCCCTGCAACCTTAAATTGCAGGGCTTTGTGCGTATCTATAGTTATACCATTCTTGATAAAAATTGAACCCGAGTTGCGAGGGTTCTAACTCCTGATTTTAATCAGGCAAAAACGTTTAACTACGGGTTAAAACACATCTTGCTGTTGAATTCTAGACAATCTTGAACACGCCATTTTATTAAATATTCAAAGAGAATAAATAGGAAAGAATAAAAGGAAAGAGATAAATAAAACCGCTCTGAGAGTATCAGAACGGTTTTATTTTTAGATTAATCCAACTAGCTCAAAAGTTAGATTAATTTGCTTCTACTTTATAAAACTTTTGTTTATTGATTATTAAATAATTGTCACTAATATCTATATTCGCAATGGCCTTTATTTTAGGGTTTAATTTTACAATAGACATTTTACCATCTTTAATTGACCAAGAATCGTTTAGTGTACTTGTTTCACTACGACACAATTGACCTCCAACAACCTTTTTGATATATGCTACTGTAAAAAAAATCTTTCCATCCTTTATTGCATACTCGCCACCTAAAGCCGTTATAGGGTTTAAGCCATCATATCCATTTATTGTATATTCGAAGGTTTTACCTGTAAAGTGGTACCCACCAAGATAAGCGTCGGACACATTTTGTGTTTTTTCCTGCCAAAAACCATTTGGAATTTGAGAAAAACTAAATTGCGTTGCTATAAAAAATACAAACGCAGAAATAAATACTCTCTTCATATTGTCTATTTTTTTTGTCCCACTGCTGTTACAGTTGGAAGCACATTAGTAAGTAAAATGAAATACTCTTTAGATTTGTTCTTGTTGATAGCTCCATTTAAGGAAACAAAACCTGTATATTGAGCAGTTCCAATATTGGCAATTTTACCATCAACTAAATTAGTTCCAACACTAAATGTTGCAATATGGCCACTTTTGTTGGGATTGGGATTCATATAGGTTACCAAGGAAAGTCCTCCGGTTTGCGCATTTTTGGTAGCATCTGATTCATTAACTTTTAAATAATTCTCATTTTTACCACTCGAAAGTGTTTTTGCCATATCATTTGCTCTTCCATTAACTACAGTTGAGGTTTTGTTCTCCAATGCTGAATCTACAGTTTTCATAACATCTCGTGTTGCTTGATTACAGTGAGTTTCATTGTTCCCTTCTGCATTTTGCTGTAATGCAGGATTCTCCATGTTCAATTGTTGTTGTTCCTGAACTGCACTTGTCAAATTCACTACTTTTGGATCACTTGAATTTCCATTATAGCCTTTGAATTCGTAATGTAGATCAGTACCCTTTCCTGTATGTTGAAAAACTGCAGATGAACCATCATCAACATGCTTTACTAAATCTCCATTCCCATCTTCAAAATCAGTTAACAACATTCCACTTGGGTCAATAAATCGTATAAGATTCCCTCCACAATACGCATACGGTGATATTGAGTATGACTTCTCCGCTAATGGATCTACATAAGTTCATATAGGAAAAATGGTGAGCATTACACCCACCATTCTCCGATTAATTTCTATTTTTCACCATTGATAATCAAAAAGATAATTGAATATCGCCACATTTGATACATTACCTGTATTTTCTATTTTTTAATGAAAAATCATAGGAAATATTGTTTCTTTTTAGCACCTCTGTATAGCTAATTAACTCATTTTCATCATCAATGGATTCGCTCAGAAAAATTACTTTATAAACAGTGTCTTTAGTTTGTATCTCAAAAAAAGAATTTCCAGATTCCCATGACCAACCTCTTGCCATTAAATGGATATTACCTTTTGCTCCTAAGTATTTCAATTTACAATGTTTAATTTTAGGTAAATCAATCTTTATGTATCCGCTTTGTTCAGTAAAGAAACTAATATAATAGTTTGTCAATTCCAAATCACCTATTATTTTGTTTTTTACAATTGATAATGGTAATAATAAATAGATTATTAATGATATAAGCAAAATTTTATTAATGTAAAATCCTGAAATGTCTATTATTCCCAAAATGACAAATAAAATTAATGGTAGTAAACCTACAATAATCTTTATTTTATTTCTTTTCGTTGATAAAATCTTATATTTCATTTCTTTTGTTTTTTAAATTCAGTTTTTGTAGTGTTAGCTGTTGAATAGATGGTAAAACCTTGAGACATCTTATCTAATATCTTTGCTGCTTTCTCACCTACTGACAATATCTTCAAATATTTACTAGCACCAAGAGTTAATATAGAAGCATATGCCATGCCCTTATCAATAGAGGTAGCTTTATTTCCATAAATATCTTCTCCTTTTGCAATGGTTTTTATATCGTTTTGGACTCCAATCAGAGGATTAAGAAGTGCGAGCCCCATAACAATTGGTTTAAATATTTTCATAAATTCTGCCTCCTGTTCTTCCGCGCCTTCATTTCTCATATGCATGGCTAAATCATCAATCCAATTATCGTGTTTTATAAAATACTTATACATATGACCTATTTCATTATTGTAATTAACCCATGGGTCTTCGTTTCCTACATGCTCTAGACCATCTTTTTTCTTACCATTAGCTATCCACTCACTTATATTTTCTACTTTATATACATTTGGATCCCCATCGTCTCGATGTTCAATGATAGTTCCATTAGGGCCAATAAAAACGGAAGTGGTAGGTTGCGGTAATTCTACCGTCATTCCAGTAGGATCAATAAATATAACCGGATTGCCTTTGCAATAAGCATATGGACTTACACTATAATCAATTTCCGCCAGCGGATCCACAACAGTCCATATTGGTGCCCAGCTAAATCTGCGTCTTGCCCCATAATCCATTTGGTTTAGCCCGTTCATAGCTTCCATTTCCTTACCGTTGTAACGGTAAGCTAAAGCACTGCTATTGCTGGTGCTTTCAGGGAAGAAACGGGCTCCGCTTGGGTAGTAATGGCTTTTCTCTACGACAGTTCCACTACTGTTTATAGTTACGCGGTTGTTACCCAAGTGATCTTTCAGATAATAGTAAAATGTCCCATCCTTGTAATATCCCTCAGGTAGCAGTATCTCTTTTAATGCTCCGTTCTCATAAATTATATTACCTACATAATCGGTTGTAAGCGCAATATAATCCGAAGGTGTTGATGACAACGGAGTGATGGTGTTCATCGGGATGTCTAATATCCGGTTGGAAGAGTAATTTACCGTCTTTAATTTATGCCCGCTAGCATCGTAGGTATATAGGTTCTTGTGTCCTGCCGTAAAATGAATTTTATCTGGCAAATTTAATAAATTATATTGAATTGCACTCACTCCGCCGTTAGCATCGTACAACATATTTCCATTTGTATCATACGCATACTCTGCGGGGATGACGATATGATTATCATAATCTTTAAATAATTCCGATCCGTAGCTAATAAAGTGATTTTTCCCATTGTCCACTTTTTGCAACTGATTTCCCATATACTGTAAACCTAGGGTCTCTACCAACGTTCCGTTTTCATTGCGGGTTATGCCTTTTAGGTTACCCATTTTATCATTCTGATAATCTAAGGTTTCATTGTACCTATCAGAAGTCCCGCTCACAACGCCAGCGTTGTCAACTCCGTAATAATTAGCGTTGGTAAGGCGGTTGAGATCATCATATGTAAAACTGTACGCTCGCCTATAATTTAGATTATCGTTTGCAACACTCCATTGCATGGCCGCTATATTGCCGTTATAACGGGGAGTAGCACCATTCAGCGTCCCACTGTTGTAATATAGGTTTTCAGAAAAGCGAGTACCAATAATATCTGTTGTCCAACTTCTCACATTATAGGCGTAGGTAGTGGCATCTACATTGCCAAGGACTTTAGCAGAGATCCTACCCAACTCATCATAATTATTGACTGACAAAGCTATAGGACTTGCCCCATTCAAACTATACATAGTGGTTGTGGGTTGTTGGGCTTTATTATAGCCATACGTGTATAGCTCGGTAATAGTAGCCGAAGCACCGTTGATACCGTGGGTTTTGTACGTACTGGTGGGTTTACCTGTAAAATCAAGGGCATTATAAACCAAGTCATATCCACCTAAGTGATTGGTAGCCCGGGTTTGTACCACTCGCCCATATTTATCGTAATAGATGGCAGTAGTTTCGGATGCATCGGGGTTATCCAGATGATATACCCGTGTTCCGGTTAACAGTCCGGTGGCATTCAGACCGGATGCACTTGTTTCAGTTATGGGGTAAGCTTTATCGTAACCGGATACTATCTGATAAGCCAGTGTTGATGGAGAACTTGAAAGGAAATTATAGTTATCATAATAATTTCTGGTCAGCGCTGTGGCGCTTGCAAAACCGGCATACGAGTCGGTTACTACATCATTCGACAAGACGTCTCGGATAGACTTATAATTGAGCAAACTGTCTGTTTCGCTTCGATACATCAAACCCGTAAAAACAACTCTGCCTAGGGCATCGTATTTCGTTACTGTCCATTGGATCAAATTCGCCTGAAGCTGTCTACGTTGATTTCCAACCTGACTCAGTACCATGCGGTTAGCTTTATCATACACCATGTATATTGGAGTGCAGCCCGGTAACCGTTTGAAGTTACAATTTCCCCGTTCATCGTATCGGTACAGATAAGCGAACTGTTTCAAGAGAACGTTGGCGTCATCAAAAGTTGTAGTACTCCCCATGCCGTCAATAAAGTTGGGAGGTAACACGTAACACAGTTGTTCCAGGTCGTTATATACATAATACGTGTCCACATTACCGCCGTTGTATACTTGACGTTTCAGCACTACCTGGCCAAGTTTATTTTTGTATTCTGTAGACGTTTTTCCGTCTTCGTCGCTAACTGTTGTTTTGAACAAGGTGTTAGGATCGGAGTTTCCATTTCGTTTTAATTGATTGTTTTCCACAGAGAAGCGAATTACCTCGTTACTAACGTTGGATTTATAATCTATTCCAGTGGGGTGTGCATACCAGTCTGCCCCAGGTTGACGCTGTCCTAGTGGACGGTTCAATGGCGAACTTTCGAGAATTGTTTCGGTATATGGTTTCGCATCTCCACCGTAAGTATTCGTTGCTTTAGTACCAAAGTCACTAACATATGCTCCATAATTGCCGGCAACTTTACCAGGCAACCAGTGTCGATAGTCACGTCCAAAACCGTCGTACTCAATCCCACTTACCAAATCCATTGCGTTAAAGGTAATAGCTCTCTGCACGGTTTGCGTTGGACGACCCAGACCATCAAAGTATTGAATTGTTGTGTTGGAATTAGCATCGGTCAAGCTCATAGGGTCGCTTACTGCTTGGTAAGATACTGTGCTGACAATATAGTTTTGAAAGTTTATTTGAGCCGGTAAACAGAAGGGTAAAGCCCATAACAGAAGGCATCCTAATGCCTTGAAGAGAAAGCCCCCCACCCCCTGAAGGGGGAGAAAGAAGCGATTTAATTTTTTTTTATAAAATAATTGTTTCATATAGATACGTTTGAAAGTTCATAATGTGTAAAGTTTAAAAAGTTGATATAACTTAAAGGTTCTTGTTCCTCCTCAACTCTGACTGTGGTTGAAAACCCTGTCAGCAATTGAGAAAACCACATCACAATTTATACTTCGCTCTGACTGGTAATATAACAGGATCGCCATTAGGCAATGACCCGAAGGCTAAGCGGAGATAACATCTCCCGTTGGGTTCCACGCGTAATTGATATACGTCGGATGTCAAACTAAACGATACGGTTTGACTTTCTCTTGGCAACATTGAAGTTGATTTAATACGCCCTACCAACTGTTCCTGAGTCCAATCAATGGTTCGGTCGTGTTGTACAATCATTTCAATCATTACACTATCCGTTTTAACCATTGTGAGATATGAAGCAAGAAACTGCCAATCGCCCTTATGATTTACCGCTATATAACTACTATCGGCAGATGCTTTTTCAAAAGCTTTTGCTAATTCTTTCGAATTATTTTGTGCACTTAGTTCTCCCATGCAAAGAAGAGAAAGGCCTAAAAGAAAATATATTTTTGATTTCATAATGTTTAATGGTATCTGATTTTTTATTAATGATTAGAGTTGCTGCTCGTAGTTTAGAGATTATATGTCAACGATCCAAAAGCTACAGCACTGCCAACCGGAAGATTGGATCCACTTATTATTCTACAGTAGACATTACCACTAGGGTCGAACGTGATATTCCAGGTTCTTCCACCGGTGTCGTAAGAAATAGTACGACTAGCTGATGGTTGAAAACCTGTAGACACACTAGCAACATAGTAATTATTACCAACAATCATTGGAGAGCTGGTAGGTAGAAATACTAAAACGGATGTGACATAACTCCCCGTTTTTGAAAGACTGGTATATGGATATGTGTAACCGGACACAGTGTAAAAACTGCCATTAACCGTAACCGCACCAGAGGTGATAGTGGTTGATGGCGTTGATGAAAGCCCTGTTATATTATCAGTGATAACACATTGGATAGTTAACGGTCCGCCTTGGGAACAAGTAAACGAAAACGTTGTTGAAGTTGTATTCAAATTGCTTGCTAACACGGTACCGGTGCTGTTTTTCAAGTACCAATTATAAATATAACTACCCGATCCTCCTGATACGCTACCCAGTGTAGCAGTGCCTGTAGATCCGTAATTGTAAGTAGTAGCTCCGGGAGTAACTGTCGCTACTGGTGCGGTATATCCATTCCCTGTTGCATTTTTATAACCATACAGATACCTACTAATAATATTCTTATCATCGTTGCTAGTTTGAGACAAGCGACTGAAGGCGTCATAGCTGTAATTGGTTGTTACTCCACGAGGGTCGGTCATTGAAGTCATCCCGAAAACAGGGTCGTAAGTATAGGTCGTAATTAAACT
>Ga0302203_1000892_pt1 | contig 11345 bp, 9 predicted proteins | sample II_Fen_E1_1_FD_194576 | JGI IMG/M metagenome (GOLD analysis project Ga0302203, IMG submission 194576) | Peat permafrost microbial communities from Stordalen Mire near Abisko, Sweden - II_Fen_E1_2 | ecosystem: Environmental > Terrestrial > Soil > Wetlands > Permafrost | place: Sweden: Abisko...
TCACGATCTTTAATGATTTTGCAAGATTCTACTTGACCATACTCTTCAATAACCCCTTGAAGGTCATTTTCGCGAACTTTGTAACTTAAGTTACCTACGTAAATGTTCATAAAATAAAATAAAAATTTAATAAATTGTGTTTCAAGAACAGCGTAAACAAACGAGGTTAAAATAAAATCAGTCCTTGAAAGGAGAGATGCAGATAACCCAACGAAAAAGTACACTTTCTTATCGGTCACAAAGAAAATCAATTATTTTCGAATAGCCAACAGATAATGTAAAAATATTTGAAATTTAGTGAATTATATTCATATTTTTCAGTTCCTTATGTGTCCGTCGCCTTTTATAATCCATTTGTAAGTGCACAATTCTTCTAAGCCCATGGGGCCCCTTGCATGGAGTTTTTGAGTACTTATTCCTATTTCCGCTCCCAATCCAAATTGCCCTCCATCTGTAAAAGCTGTCGAAACATTGGTATAAACACAGGCAGCATCCACCATCTTATCAAACATGTTGATATTTTCCTTATTCTCGCTTATTATGCATTCACTATGTTTAGAACTGTATCTTGAAATATGATCAATGGCTTCGTCTATCGATTCCACCGTTTTTATGGCCAGCTTATAGTCCAGAAATTCGGTTCCGTAACTTTCTTCATTCGCTTTTTCCAGTAATGATTTAGGATACTTACCATTCAGAAAAGTATAGGCTTTTACATCAGCATAAATAATCACATTCTTTTCAGCTAATGGTTTGCAAAGCTCCGGTAAATCGCTCAACCGCCTCTCGTGTATTACCAGACAATCCAAAGAATTGCAAACGCTGACACGTCGTGTTTTTGCATTGAATATTATTTTCTTCCCTTTTTCCACATCCCCAAACTCATCAAAATAAGTATGACAGATACCGGCACCCGTCTCAATCACCGGCACTTTTGAATTCTCACGTACAAAATCAATGAGTGATTTTCCACCCCGTGGAATTATGACATCTACATACCCCACTGCATTCAGCAATTCAGCTGTTGATTCCCTTCCCGCGGGCAATAGTGTAACAATGTTTTTGTCCAATCCAAATTTCTCAAGGATAGATTGAATCACGTTTACAATCGCCACATTGGAATTATAAGCATCAGTTCCTCCTTTCAGTACACACACATTTCCTGATTTCAGACATAGTGAGAAGACATCAAAACTTACATTGGGACGTGCTTCATAGATAATCCCTACAACACCAAATGGAACCGTTATTTTTTTTACTGTCAAACCATTGGGGCGAACTGATTCCATTAAGACTCTTCCACAAGGCGATGGCAATAGAGCTACATTATGAATATCTGAGGCTATTCCTGCTATTCGGTCTTTAGTTAACAACAACCGGTCATACATGGGGTTGCTGATATCCATGGCAGATAAATCTTTTGCATTTTCTGCCAGGATAACTTCTGTTTGTGCAGAAGTTTCTTCAGCCAGAGCATGTAAAACCTGATTAATAAGATCTTCAGTAACCAGATTAAGTGAACGCGAAGCTTTTTGAACGGCTTGCTTCCAGGTTGAAGGTATCGAAGCTAAATCCATAGGTTTTGATAGTTAATGTTGGAATGTTAGAATGTTAGAATAGATTATACGATCTGATCGTATGGAGAAGTCGCAATTTTAAACACATAGGGATAAACTAATTTTAGTTCTTTTGCTTTTGTGTGAACAATACCATTTTCACTTTTAATTTATTACCAATATCGATAACACTTACCACATCCTGAAGGTTAAGTGTTTTATCGGCATGCAGTAGCACGATAACTTCTTCACCCGGTTTTTTGCTGGCAAGAACCACTGATAATTGAGACTCTACATTTTCAAATGTAACTTCTTTTTGATTCACATAATAACGGTGGTCTGCTGTAATGGTTAGATTAACCTGCTTCTTTACCACCACTTTCTCGGATGTTTTCGCCTGCGGTAGTAATACCCGAATGGTTGCAGGAGTCACCAGGGTTGATACGATTAAGAAAAATAACAACAGGAAAAACATAATGTCGTTCAACGAGGCAGTATAAACCTCTGCTGTTCTCAACTTTCTGCGTTCTATTTTCATTTTTTAATTGACTTGAAATTATTTATAATGCTGGAATTAATAGTTCAGGTGGAACTTCAATACAAATTAATGAAACTACTAAATTTACTTTTAGCTTTATTCAACTCATTCTGAATCGAATTGTTTCATCTGTTTTCTCCATCTGCTCAGGGAGTCATTCCTTACTCCCTGCCTTTTTGCTCAACGCTCTTTGCTCAATACTCAATACTCAACGCTCAATACTCAACGCTCAATGTTGAGCGCTCGATGTTCTTTTATAGCTTCGGATATCTTTCAATAAATCATTCGAGCATTTATCAATGCGAACAACTATTTTATCAATACGTCCGTTCAAAATATAATATCCCGAGTAAGCAATGATTCCAACAAATAAACCTGCTCCTGAACAAATCATTTTCTGATATAGTCCATCAGATATATTGGCAATGTTCAAATCATTTGTTACCGAAATGTTATAAAATATCTTGATTACTCCGAAAATGGTTCCTAAGAAACCTAACATGGGAGCAATGGAAGCAGTAATTCCAAGATAATTCATACCCTTTTCAAGAGCGGATATCTGTTGACGTGCTTCACTTTGCAGGGCATCCTGAATTTCTATATCTTCACCCTCTGTAGCTTCAAGACCTGCTGCAATTACTTTTGAATATGAAGTTGGCTTTTCATTGCAAAATTTTATGGCTTTATCTATTTTCCACTCCCCAACTAGTTCGCTGATACGGGTAAACCAGATAGCATCGTTTTTGCCAAGAGCAGATATCGACACCCAACGTTCAATAAACATATAGATGGAAAGAAAAAACAAAAAGAATAAAGGAAGCAGAATCCAGCCTCCTTTCATTAGTAACGAAAAATAATTCTGGTTTGATACCACTGCAACAGCTGTTGTTGTAGTTGAATCTGTAGGAATGGCGGCAGATACTTGAAGTAAAACAGTCAGTAAATTCATTTTATTTAATTTTTTATGGATATTTCCGGATTTCTGCTTTTTTATAGAGCAGGATAATTAATTCAATAAGATTTTAACGCAAAAGTAGCTGAATTATTGATAAGTAAAAGTGGTTATTAGGTTTAATTAACTTGAGGACACAGTAAGAACAAAAAGTTATTTTTCTGTTTTACAGATAGATTAATTCAGTTACTATACGTATTTCTGCCTAATGCATCGTCATTATTACTTTCTCAATAACCAATAATCATATAGAACCAACCAACTTTTCAGGTCATTAAAATTGGCATGATGGGGTATAGTTGCAGTAAATTTTCCATCTATCCCAAAATAACGAAGCAGCTCACCAACGGTCTTGTATTGGTTGTTCTTCTCCGCCCTCACCAATCCCTTCTGCGGACTGAATAAATAATAGCTTGTAAAACTCAGATACCTTTCATGAGTCTTATTTGCGTGTGGGTTTTCAATAAACGTAATATCTTTATATAGATCCAATGAACCTTTATATTGCAGGCTTAGAAACCGGTATTGTTGATTTTCAAGGGCTACAATGCTGTTTCGTTCCACAACAAACCGTTGGTAAAAATAGTTGACTGATTCGTATCTGAATCCAAAGCCAAGTATCGATTTCGGAAAATAAGCCTGAAATTGTGTCTCTCCTTTACCTTTAAAAACGACCCGTGAATAAAACGACTCCTGTTCAACCCCATTCAGTATAAATCCTCCTGTCAGTTGGTCAAAACGGCTTAATTCTATCAAACCTGACAGGGTATCCTGTTTTTCAGTAATAATATACCCCGGTGCTTCCGTTGCGTTACAATCGGTATGAATACTGAATAACCCGATCAGAATTACTATTACAATCAGATTCCTGCAAATCATTTTTTGTTTCATCATCCTTTTTCAACTATGATAAGCCCTTGTCCTTTTTCTTTCGTTTTTTGTCTTTGTTTTGACTCATAGCCCCTATTCCAGATACAAATAGTCGCAATGCACCAACGGCTTCTGATTCTTTTTGCCCAGCATTTCACGGGCTTTTTCGCTGTCATATTGCACTTTCCCCACACCCAGTGACAAGCCGTTTTGGTCAACAATCTTTACAATATCATCTTTTTCAAAATCACCTACTATCTTAACGGCTCCTACCGGCAAAAGGCTTACAGCAGATTCACCGGTCAGAGCCTTTGCAGCATTTTCGTTGACATGTATCTCGCCTTTTGCAAAGCCTTTGCTATGAGCAATCCATTTTTTTACACTCGATACTTCGGCCGTTGAAGCAACAAAATGAGTAGAGACAACATCAAACTTTTTATCCAGCAATTGTACAAGTACATTTTCACACCTTCCGTTCGCAATGATAACTTCAATGCCCTGATCGGCTATTTTTCGGGCAATAGTTGTTTTGGTCAACATGCCTCCACGTCCAAAAGTAGATTTGCTGCTTTGAATAAAGTCAGAAATATCCTGGCCTTTTTCTATTTTAAGTATCACCTTCGAGTCAGGGTCTGTCGGTGAGCCGTTGTAAATGCCATCGATATTGCTCAGGATGATCAGGGCCTCCATGTCCATCATAGAAGCAATTAATCCGGAAAGTTCATCATTATCCGTAAACATAAGCTCCGACACAGATACTGCATCATTCTCATTTACAATAGGAATCACATGATTTTCAAGCATAACCTGCATGCAGTTCCGTTGATTCAGATAAAGCCTGCGGCTGCTGAAATTTTCCTTTGTTGTCAGTACCTGCCCCACAACAATATCCTGTTCCCTGAACAGCTCGTAATAATGATTGATCAGTTTAGCCTGGCCCACTGCCGAGAAGAGCTGTCTCTGATCCACTATATCCAACTTCTTGCTAATGCCCATCACACTACGTCCCGAAGCTACTGCACCGGAAGAAACCATTACGATTTCTACTCCTTTCTTGTGTAATTGGGATATCTGATCCACCAATGCCGACATACGGGTAATATCAAGAGTCCCATCAGTACGGGTCAACACATTACTCCCAATCTTTACAGCTATCTTTTTAAATCGCAAGGACATAGTTTATTATTTGCTATTTACTATTTACAACCAGCTACTACTCATTTCTCAGTCCTCATTCCTTACCTCTTGCCTCTTACCTCTTACCTCTCACTTCTTACCTCTCACTCATCACTCCTTACTTCTTACTCCTCACTTCTTACTACCTACTCCCTACTATTTTTCATTATACACCACATGCATAAGTGTAGTTCCCACCGCCTTGAGTGTATTTCTGTCCACATTTTCCATGGTATCGTGGGTAGTATGCCAGTAATCGGCAAACCCGCTTTTTGAATTTGGGTCATACTGGATAATATCAATACTTGGAATACCCCTGATTTGATTCACATAAATATGATCGTCAGTGATACCACCTCCTTTTTGATCTACGAAAAATTGTCCGAATCCCAGGCTCTTGGCTTGTGACCATACAGTATTAACCACACTTGGGGCATAATACACTGAAGATTGTTCTTTGAAAAAAGTAGCCTGTTTTCCGCCCACCATATCCAATAGAATACCAAACCGGGCAGTATATCCCGGCACATGTGGATTTTTAGCCCAGTACTGAGTTCCCAGGCACCACGAATCCTCTGTATTCTGACCTTTAAAACTTTCAGGAGCACCATAATCTTCCGTATCAAAAAATATGATATCCACACCCACTGTTGGTTGATTTTTCCCCATCAACCTGGCCATTTCAAGCAATACACCTACCCCACTGGCACCATCATTGGCTGCCATAACGGGCTTTTTATGATTCTCGGGATTCGGATCATGGTCAGCCCACGGACGTGAATCCCAATGGGAGAATAGTAATATACGAGTTTCGGCTTTAGTATTGAAAGACCCGATTATATTGACTGATTTAAGTACCGCTCCATCAAAAGCAGTCAAATCAGCTTTTTGTTCTATTACGTCTGCCCCAAGTCTTTTTAATTCAGCTGCCAAATAAGTGGCACAAGCGTCATGCGCCGGAGTATTCGGAACCCGTGGTCCAAAATCAACTTGTTTCTGAGTAAATACATACGCAGAATCAGAAGAAAATTCGGGGATATTCACTGTTTTCACTTCTTTTTGAGTACTACGGGCTGTCTTATTGCAAGCCGGGAGTTGAACAACGATAAGCAGCAGGATCAATATTTTTCTCATAGACATATAAATGAAGCACAAAGATACTTATTTATCACGAAAAAACACGTCATTAGGAGGGTGAATCCTTGTTTTTTCAAGTGCTTTCAAATCCAATGAAAAGCGAAAGACATTCACGCATCTTAATTTTGGAAAACGAATAATAAGCCATATACCTGTACGTTTGCTCCGCTATTCGGTCACCACCTGTTCGCATTAAAACAGTATATGACCCATATATATTCCGTATATATTCCCTATCTATATAAATATGGAATATATACGGGTTATATATGGAATATATATGGAACATATATGGAATACCAGCGAACAGATGGTGAAAAGAAGGCGAATCTACCGTGAAGATAGATAAATAACAAAATTAACGAAATAATACTCTTTGGCGAATAAAAGTTGGCAATAATGCTAAAAGTCACAGCAGAACTTATCCTGTAATTTATCACCATCACTGCTGCGTTAAAGTTCAGGAAAAGTCTTTTTAATTATCAGGATTATCTAAAAAAAAAATGTTCTTCAACTTTCAAATAATTCAACAGAACAGGTTATATTTGCTTTTCGATTTAAAAGAATATGTTAAATATCTTCATAATCTCAATTTATTACTCTAAAATAGAAAAAAACTAAACCTTGATTAAATAATAGTATAACATACTGTAAATGTGTAAGTAAGATCTCTATTTTTAGTCAAATTACTACATTAAAAAACGATTAGACTCAAAAATTAGGTTGTAAAACATATTTTATTCCTTGTAGAACTTCAATTTTACCCGTTTATTTGCATCGTTAACTAAACAACACAATCTTTTTTATACCTTAAAAAACTAATACCTATTTAAACGTGAGACTTTGTGAAAAGTCTCACGTTTTTTTTAGTCAATTCTAATCACCATATGCACAGTTTTTGGAATTTGTGCAAAAACTGTTGCTTATTCAATAAAAACTGCTATTTTTGCAAGTCTTTTTCTTTTCACAGCCTCTTTTCTTCAATTCTAGAAATCCTTGATAGCAAAAAGCAAGAATTTTTATTCGATAGAATTTATCAGTCATATATATTAATTACTAATTAACAGAAAATGAGTTTTAACATTGTTGTTCTTGCTAAGCAAGTACCTGACACGCGCAACGTAGGGAAAGATGCAATGAAGGCTGATGGTACGGTGAACCGTGCTGCGCTTCCTGCCATTTATAATCCCGAAGACTTGAATGCGTTGGAACAAGCTCTTCGCTTGAAGAGTAAAATTAAAGGTGCTACGGTTCAAATCCTAACCATGGGGCCTGCACGAGCTGCGGAGATTATTCGTGAAAGCATGTATCGTGGGGCTGATGGTGGTTATCTGTTAAGCGGACGTGAGTTTGCCGGTTCGGATACACTAGCCACATCATACGCACTGGCTTGCGCCATTCGGAAAATGGGAAAAGTAGATTTAATCATTTGTGGCCGCCAGGCAATAGATGGTGACACAGCACAGGTTGGTCCGCAGGTTGCCGAGAAACTAGGCTTTCCACAAATCACCTATGCAGAAGAAATTTTAGACCTTTCAGATAACAAAATCACGGTAAAACGACGTCTTGAACGTGGCATTGAAGTGGTCAGGGGAACATTGCCCATGCTGGTTACTGTGAACGGTTCAGCCGCAAACTGTCGTCCACGTCATGCTAAGCTGACTTTGAAGTACAAACATGCCGCCACATCGACAGAAAAACAGGAACAGGGAGCTGATTATACAGATTTGTATGACGCTCATCCCTATCTGAATATTCCGGAATGGGGTGTGAATGATATTGAACACGATATTAAGTGGTTGGGTCTGACAGGTTCACCTACCAAAGTAAAACAAATAGAAAACGTAGTGTTTACAGCAAAAGAAAGTAAACGCCTTACTGCTTCTGATTTTGATATGGAAAGTTTGATGAAAGAATTAATTGCTAACCACACGATAGGATAAGTACGATGAATAATATATTTGTATATCTCGAAATTGAAGATGGCATTGTAGGTGACGTCAGCCTGGAACTCCTTACTAAAGGTCGCAGCCTGGCCAAACAATTAAACTGCAAACTGGAAGCTGTAGCTGCCGGATATAAGCTGGATGGCATTGGGGCACAGGTTTTCCCGTATGGTGTAGAAGTACTTCACCTATTGGACGACAAACGTATGGCTCCCTATACTTCTATGCCGCATACTTCCTTACTGGTCAATCTTTTCAAGGAAGAGAAACCTCAAATTGCACTGATGGGAGCTACTTCTATCGGACGTGACCTGGGACCCCGCGTATCTTCAGCACTATTCAGCGGCTTAACTGCCGACTGTACTTCGCTTGAAATTGGAACGTACGAAGACAAGAAGCAAGGTAAGACTTACGAAAACCTGCTTTATCAGATTCGCCCTGCATTTGGCGGTAACATTGTGGCAACCATTGTAAATCCTGATTGCCGCCCCCAAATGGCAACTGTACGCGAAGGGGTTATGAAAAAAGAAACCAAGGATGCTAAATTTGTAGGGAAAACACACAAATTAGACGTTTCTAAATATGTTGCGGATACTGATTTTGTAGTGGAAGTAATAGAACGCCATATGGAAAAGTCTAAACTGAACATCAAAGGCTCACCAATTATTGTATCGGGTGGTTATGGTGTTGGAAGTGCCGACAATTTCAAATTATTATACGAACTTGCTGCCACCCTGGGAGGTGAAGTGGGTGCTTCACGTGCTGCTGTTGATGCAGGTTTTGCAGAACATGAACGTCAGATTGGGCAGACAGGAACCACTGTTCGTCCTAAATTATATATTGCATGTGGAATTTCAGGACAGATCCAACACATTGCAGGAATGCAGGAAAGTGCCATGATTATTGCTATCAACAGTGATCCGAAAGCACCGATAAACCAGATTGCGGATTATGTGATTACCGGAAATGTGGAAGAAGTTTTGCCTAAAATGATCAAATACTACAAAAAGAACTCGAAGTAAAAACAAGCAGTAGGTAGTAGATAGTTGGTAGTAAGAAGTAAGGAATAAGTAGTAAGTGAAATTAGAAAACGAACTGCATATCTTAAACTTCCAACCATAAACGACCTACTACAAACTACTAACTATAAAAAATATGAATTTTTATAACGACAATCCCGCCATAAAATTTCAGCTTTCTCATCCCCTGATGAAGAAAATAGTTGCCCTCAAGGAGCGCAATTTTGCTGATAAAGACAAATACGATTATGCATCACGCGATTTCGAAGATGCCCTTGACAACTACAATAAAGTACTCGAAATTATCGGGGAAATAGCCGGAGACATCATTGCACCGAATGCAGAAAGTGTTGACAAAGAAGGACCACAGGTTGAAAACAGCCGTGTTATTTATGCCCGCGGTACACAGGAAAACCACGATGCACTGACTCAGGCCGGAGTATATGGAATCACCCTGCCCCGTCAATACGGTGGTTTAAACTTCCCAATGGTAGCTTATGTTATGTCCGGTGAATTGGTATCACGTGCAGATGCAGGTTTTGCTAATATCTGGGGCTTACAGGACTGCGCAGAAACAATTTCAGAATTTGCATCCGATGAAATTAAAGCAGAGTACCTGCCACGTGTTTGTGAAGGTGCTACCTGTTCCATGGACCTGACCGAACCGGACGCCGGATCCGACTTACAGGCAGTTCAGCTGAAAGCAACATACAACGAGAAAGATGGCATGTGGTATCTGAACGGTGTAAAACGTTTTATCACCAACGGTGACGCGCAAATAAAATTAGTATTAGCCCGTTCGGAAGAAGGTACCAGCGATGGTCGCGGATTATCCTATTTTGTGGCTGACAACAAACATGATCATACGGTATTAGTTCGTCGTATCGAAAATAAATTAGGGATCAAAGGATCTCCAACCTGCGAACTTGTATTCAATAACACCCCTGCACAATTAGTTGGTACCCGCCGCATGGGTCTGATTAAATATGTCATGTCACTAATGAATGGCGCACGTCTGGGAATCGGTGCACAATCAGTAGGGCTTTCGGCTGCAGCTTATAACGAAGCACTGGCTTATGCAAAAGATCGCCGCCAGTTCGGAAAAGCCATTATTGAATTCCCTGCTGTATATGAAATGGTATCGATTATCAAAGCTAAACTGGATGCTTCACGCGCTTTATTGTACGAGACAACCCGTTTTGTCGATATTTACAAAGCATACGAAGCTATTGAAAGCGAACGCAAACTTGAACCTGCTGAAAAAGCAGATTATAAAGAATACTCAAAACTGGCAGATGCTTTGACTCCAATGCTCAAAATGTTTTCAAGTGAATATGCTAACCAAAATGCGTATGACAGTATTCAGGTTCATGGTGGTTCCGGCTTTATGAAGGACTATGCCTGCGAGCGATTATTCCGCGATGCACGTATTATGACCATTTACGAAGGGACTTCACAACTACAGGTAGTAGCTGCCATCCGCCACGTAACTACGGGAAATTATCTGAAAATAATCCGTGATTACGATGCTCAATCTATCAAACCTGAATTCAGTTCTTTCCGTAAACGTCTGCAGATTATGACTAATCTGTATGCAAATGCTGTTGTACGTGTAACTGAAGCAAAAAGCCAGGAATACCTTGATTTTCAGGCAAGACGTCTGGTCGAAATGGCCGGGCATATCGTAATGAGCTACCTGCTGATTATCGATGCTTCGCGTGACACAGACGATTTATTCCGCAAATCAGCTGAAATTTATCTGAACTACGGTGAAGTGGAAGTACGCAGACATGCAGCTTTCATTAAAACATTTGATGTTGAGAATGTGGACATATACAAAGTAGTATAATAACCATTGACTTTAATACAGACAAAAAGCTACCGGGAATAGAATTCTCGGTAGCTTTTTGTTTAATATTATGTATGAAGTCCTTTATCGGTCTTCTCTTCGCAACACACCGGTATACCGGCATATTTCGCCGCTATTAGTCAGTCCCTCGAATACTACGGAATAATCATTTGCCTTGTCGGCAGTGTAGAACTTCACATGAACAACACCATTGCTATCCGTTACCAACTCAGGATTCCAGTAAATAGTAGTTCTAAGGTCAGGCTGCGAGCTATTCCGAACGCTGTCAACCTCATATTTAG
>Ga0302203_1000896_pt1 | contig 11315 bp, 11 predicted proteins | sample II_Fen_E1_1_FD_194576 | JGI IMG/M metagenome (GOLD analysis project Ga0302203, IMG submission 194576) | Peat permafrost microbial communities from Stordalen Mire near Abisko, Sweden - II_Fen_E1_2 | ecosystem: Environmental > Terrestrial > Soil > Wetlands > Permafrost | place: Sweden: Abisko...
TGAACAGCGGAACTATGATTTGCGAATAAAACATGGTCATAAATAAGCTGAAAGCGGTGATGACTGCCCATGCCCATAACCAGAAATAAGTTGGTGTGAGACTATAGATCCAGATAATTGCAAACAAAATACCACCGCCTAGCACGATGGTCATTCCGTATCCTTTCAGTTTATCGAGAATAAACAGTTTGGGAGTAACTTTGTTGAATCCGAACTTTTGTTCAATCACAAAAATATCGTAGCATTCGAAAGGGATGTTTAGTATATCATTGGCCAGAAATAATACTCCGAAGAAAATGATTGGTGTCCATATCTCACTTTGCACATAAGACTGAACAAGTTGATCAACCCAATGAAAACCTCCAAAGGCAAACATACACAAGGTGATTATAAAACTAAAACTACTTGTAAGCATACCGAACCGGGAATTGGTTCTGAAATAATTCTGTTGTTCGCTGTATTTCTCAGGATCGTAAATATCGCGTAATATGCTGGGAAGCTCTTTTCCTGATTGTTTGATATTTAAAAAAGCTAGATAACGTTCTAAGCCAAAATCGGCTATTAAAATAACGATGATAATAATAAAAAGCAGTTGTGCCATATTGATTTATTGATGTTTCGAAAGTACAAATATAACTCTTTTGTTGGTCAGAATTGTAATGTAGTACTAATATAGACAAAAATTGTATCTTTGCAATCACAATAAAATTTAGTTTTGAGAGTTTTATTTAAGGCAATGATTACAAAGTCATATTTTGTGTATGAAAAACTTAGCATTTAATTTTTTTGCAATAACCCTTTTGGGATTATTCCTTATATCTTGTTCGAAAAACTCTCCCGAAACTATTAAGATTGGAGTCTTAAATGGACCTTCGGCGGTAAGCTTCATTAAGATGATGGATCAACCATCGGTAATTGATGGTAAAAAAGTGGAAATTATACAAAAGAATGAACCCCAGCAGATTCAAGCCATGATGATGCAGGGAAAACTTGACTTTGCTATTCTTCCTACTGTTATGGCAGCTAACTTGTATAACAAAGGTGTTCATTACACCATGGTGGCTTGTCCGGTATGGGGAACATTGTACGTACTGACAAATGGTTCGGCTAAAAAAATAAGTGATCTTAAAAACGAGACGATATCTGTATTCGGACAGAGCTCTACATCGGATGTGTTGTTGCAGCGATTAATTCAGAAAAATAAAGTGCCTGATGTCATGATTGATTATACACTCGGAACTAATACAGATATTGCGCAGGCATTAAAAATGAAAAAAATTGAATTTGCTGTAGTTTCCGAACCATTGGTGAGTCGGTTGCTTGCTCAGGATTCAACCATACATATTGTTAGTAAATTAGATTGTGAGGAATTTATGATTAATTCGGATAAGAACGTATTTGTGCAGACATCTTTTCTGGTTAGTGATAAATTTGTGAAACATAATCCAACAGCTATTGCGCAGGTCTGTAAAGCATATTCAGGTAGTTGTAATTTTATTAATGAGCAACCGGAGAAAGCTGCAAAATTGCTCGTAAAACATAAGCTGGCATCTGATATAAATCTGGCTAAGCGTTCTATTCCGTTATGTAATATTCATTATGTGGCTGCCTTTGCTATAGATAAAGAAATTGAACTTTATCTCAATATCTTTTATAATTTCAATCCCAAAAGTATTGGTGGAAAAATGCCGGATAGTGAATTTATCTATCAATGAGACAATTTAAGTTTATACCTACCCTGCTTTCCATTCTGTTTTTAGGAGTGGGTTGGCAAATTATTGCTTTGTCTATTGGCTTTCCCGCTATATTTCCATCACTCTTTGATTTATTAAAAGAAATATCAGGGCTTTTCGTAAGTGATCATTTTTATGCAGAGCTTGGAACCACAATTCTACGCGGAATTATTGGTTTTACTTTTGCATTTACATTCGCTTTTTGCTTTGCTGTTATTGCACTGTTCTCTGCTTTTTGGAAAGCCTTTTTCCATCCTATTATTGTTGTAATACGTTCTATCCCGGTAATATCGTTAGTTCTGATTGCTATCTTATGGTTTGCTCCGGTTCAGTTGCCTGTTTTTATTGCTTTGATCACTATGTTTCCTATCCTATATCAAAATACCCTGACAGGATTGGAACAGTGCGATTATAAGAATGTGGAAATGGCAAAGCTGTTCGGAAAATCGGCTTGCCGACGTTTTGTTTCCATCTACCTTCCTGCTTCCAAAGCAAGTATCTTCGATGGAATAAGTACAGCCATGGGATTTGGCTGGCGGGCAATCATTATTGGTGAAGTGTTGGCACAGCCGGTTCATGGAATAGGTACGGCTATGAAAGAGGCGCAGGCTTATATCAATGTTTCGGAATTAATAGCGTGGACAGTGGTAGCCATTGGTATTAGTTATTTTTTTGAATTTGTAATCAAGCTTGTTCGTAGAATAAAAATAAAGCATAAACCTTCATACGCTCAATCATTCGAATTGAAAGCAGTAGATCAAACTTCTGAACTGATAACAATTAAAGTACAAAATCTGGAAAAAAAGTTTAACGAGAATACGCTTTGCAGCTATGATGATCTTTCTTTTTATTCAAATGTTGTTACTGTATTGAAAGGACCATCCGGCAGTGGAAAAACAACTTTGCTCCGTTTGTTGTCGGGCCTTGAAAAACCTGACTCTGGTGAAATAGATAAAGGTATGCTACTCAGTTTTGCCTGTTCTTTTCAGGATGTCCGGTTACTCCCTTGGTTGACTGTCTCGGAAAATATTATTTCTGGAATGAAGCCGGAAGATAAGCATGTTGCCGGTTCTCTGTCCGATTTTTTACTCAGGAACATGGAGCTGAAAGATCAGTGGAATAAGTATCCGAACGAATTGAGTGGTGGGCAACAACAACGTGTTGGACTGGCACGTGCACTGGCTGCAAAATCGGATGTATTGTTTCTGGATGAACCGCTTACCGGGTTGGATAATGAACTAAAGAACAGAATAACAGATTTTCTGTTTGTCTGGATAAAAACGTATAAACCCTTGGTAGTGTGGGCTACCCATGAGCAAGTAGAAATTGAAGGGTTGGAGATTACAGAAATTACACTTTAAGCAGCTTATTTTCGATAAGCGATAGTTTTTCATCAAGAGCTAATTCTGCCGGAATCCATTCAATTGTAAATCCACGTCTTTCCATTCCTCTGAACCAGGTCATTTGTCGTTTGGCAAATTGATGTATTGCAATTTCGAGTTGCTCAACCATTTCTTTGTAATTTAATTGTCCAATTAAATATTGCGTCACAAATTTGTATTCCAGTCTGTAGTAAATCAGATCTTCAGAAGCAATTCCGTTATCGAGGAGTGATTTTACTTCGTCGATCATACCTTCTTTGAGCCGGCTGTTCAATCGTTGGGTTATTTTCTGTCTGCGAACTTCCCGGTCAAGATCAATACCTATTATAAGACTGTTTATTGGTTGGAATTCGTGGTATTCGGGTTCTTTGTTTGCACTATAGGCGGCAATCTCAATGGCACGAATGGTCCGCTTGGCTGAATCAACATCCGTTTTATTGTGCATGCTCACATAAGTACTCAATATCTCTGTTAGTTCTCCGAGCGATTTGCCTTCAAGACTTTGGCGTAGTTCTTTGTTTTCGGGTACAGTGAGCAGTTTATAACCTTTCAGCATAGATTCAATATACATACCCGTACCACCGCAAAGAATAGGGAGTTTACCTCTGGCACTTATCGTAGAGAAAGTGTGATGAAAATCGTGTTGGAATTCATATACATTGTATTGGTCGCTGGCATCACAAATATCAATAAAGTGATAAGGTATTTGTTTGCCGTCAACAATGTAATCGGCTAAATCTTTTCCGGTACCAATGTCCATTCCACGGTATACTTGTCGGGAATCGGCACTGATTATTTCCGAATCCAGTTTGTTTGCCAATGCTGCTGCCAAAGTAGTTTTGCCTGACGCTGTTGGTCCGAGAATGGTTATGAGTTGATAGTTGTGCGTAAACGTCCCTCGGTCTCTAAAGTTGATGAGTTTAATTTATAGGAATCTAATTTCAAAATACAAATCAGAGAAAGTCAGGAATTGTACATTCTGCGTCCGAATATAGAACTTCCCACGCGAACCAATGTGCTTCCTTCTTCGATGGCTAGTTGATAGTCATCCGACATCCCCATAGATAATTCGCAGAAAGCAGCTTCTGTCGTGAAATACGATTGCTTAGCTCTATCAAAGAGAGTTTTCAGTGTGCGAAACTCCGAACGAATCTGATTGCTGTTTTCAGTAAATGTAGCCATGCCCATCAGTCCGCATATCCGTACATTTTCCAGTTGCTTCCACTCCCCTGCTTCAAACATATCAAGTAACTCTTCCGGCGAGAATCCGAACTTGGTTTCTTCCTGAGCAATATGTACCTGAAGCAGGCAGTTTATTGTTTTTCCGATTTTTGCAGCTTGTTTGTTTATTTCAACGAGTAATTTATACGAATCAACTCCGTGAATCAACGAAACAAAAGGAACAATAAGCCTAATTTTATTAGTTTGAAGATGCCCAATGAAATGCCAAACAATATCTTGTGGGAGGGTTTCATATTTGCCACATAATTCCTGAACCTTGCTTTCCCCAAAAATTCTTTCACCTGTTTCATAAGCTTCTAAAATAGATTCGTTAGGATTGAATTTGGACACACAAACCAAACGCACGTGCGATGGAATGTGTTGTCGGATAGATTGTATGTTGGATTGAATAGACATTTCTTTAGTTTGTAGTTGGTCATAAGTAGTCGGCAGATTATAAAATACTACAGGTTACTATATCTTCTTACTGTCTACCGGATATTATTCTGCTTCGTATTTAAACACATCCATAATGGTGGTTTCGGTAATAGCAGCTACTTCATAATCGGCCATAGAGCCTTTCATACCTTCTGTAAGACCATTTAATGCTTCTTTGATTTCTGTAGCCTGAATCAACATGGTTACAGCAGTACGTTTTTCAATTCCTTTTTCTTCGTCCAGAGTTACGAAGTTTACTTTGGCACGATACCATTTGTCACCGTTTTCATTGAAAAACATTTCGTTTATTTTAGCACGACGAATGTTGGCCACGGTAAATTCGCCACTAATAAAAGGTCTCATTTCTTCAATAATACGTGCTTCCGCTTCAGTAAATGATAAGGCATCAATCAAATAATTTTCATTTACTTTTACGATTTTACCTTCTTCAGCTGTTTTTTCGTATTTTATCTTACATTCGAACCAATTATGCATATAATATGTATTTAATTATTAATTATTTATGTTGTTTATATTTTATTGGTGCACCTTATAGTGCACATAATAAATTTACTATTGAAGTACAAAGATACAAAATTTTATAGATTACAATATGTTAAATAGCTCAAAATTATATTTGTAAATCCATGTATACACTTTAAGGCAACACCCAAAATAGACATAATAAGACTTAAAAAATTAACCAATATACTTTATGATGAATAATGCATTGTTTTTTAATATATTATATTCAAAAAAACTGCCATTTCGGGGGTGCTTGTTATACACTTCAATCTTTCATTTTTTTCTAACCAAATCAAATATGGTTATATCTTTCCCATTTGGGTTCTTCGCATTTTTAAAATGAATAAGTCGATTTAACCATAGGTTAAAAGCCTCACTAAGATTTTTGCCTGTATGGAGGTTGTATAGAAAGTCTGAAAGTAATATGCCCTTGTCTTCACAGAAAGCATTAATAGGCTCTCTTTTAGCCTTTATTTCCATCCTATGGATGTTTTTGTCCATATTCAACCATCTGTATATATACGTTTTTCCACTTTTACCTTGTATCTCTCTCGATTTATTGTAGCACTTTAGTTCTAACCGACCCTTGGACTGTTGAACGTAATATGATAGATTTACCGCTCTAGCCCTTGTCGTTTCATAATTGAGATGTGTATTGTTAATCCTTTCTCTTGAATCAACGTCTGGATATTTTACTCGATTTACTACTGGGATAAATTTTTCATCTGCAACAGTCCTTTTTATCAATCTTGCGAAATTGACATTGCTGTCGAACGCAATTTCAAGATTTGATACACTCACTAAACTTAAATTCAAACGACTAGCCATCTCCTCAAGAAAAAATATAGTGTTATATTGAATCTTCAAAATTCTTGCGGGAACTCTAGGTTCGTGTTTTATTTTTGAATAATTGCTTATGCTTCTAATGTAGTTAAATCCATTTTTTGTTTTGGTTCTTTCCATTCAATCACTTCGTTGTGAACTGCAAATGGTTCATACAATCTTCTATTATCCAACGTAATAAAACATTTTCCAGCAAAATTGGGGTCGTCATTTGATTTAATAGTTAAATCTCCGTAAAGAACAAATTTACCCTCGAAATTTTCATCTGGAACAAGTATCTCGAAATCAAACTTACTGTCTTTTACTCTTTGTAATCTAAAATCTTCGGTTAGTACATCAGAACTATTGGGAGACGAGAAAACAAAGAACGGATTTTCCATAGGGTTTTCAGTCAGTTTGTTGTAAACTTCAGATTTTATTTCATAACAAACCTTCAGTGCATCAACACTATATTTAGATTTTACTCCTTGCATGTTTAGTTGAATTAATAATTATTGACTTTAAAATTTGTTAAATCATTTCAATTTTTAAGGTATAAGGACAAATTTTATAATATTCCACATCATCTATATCATCTTTTCCAACCCCCATCCATCGAGAATATTCTCTTTTTATATAAATTCTATTTTCATTGTTATTGTCTTCAACTGAAATAGTACCTAGAAAATTATCATAAGTTCTTTTAAGATGGAGATGCAAAAGCATTTCTTCATGAGGGAATACAATTAACTTATCATCATCTAAAAAACGCACAAAACAATCTTTCAAAAAAAATCCTGTTTGAGAATTAGAACTATGTTTAAATTTGTCATTCACCATGAATTCGAAATATTCAAGTGCAGAGACTTTATATTTCGGTGATATTTCAAGACAAGTTAAGTATAATTTTTTCAATTCAATCAATAATTTAGCATTCAATTCCTTTCCTATATCGTTAAATTTTGGAATACTATTACCAATGTAATAAACTAAGCCCGAATAAAAAGAATAAAAAGTTAAAGGAGATTTAATACATTCATCATTGCTTTTAAAAACCATAGCTTCAAAAAGTTTTGCAATTTTGTCTTCAATATCTATTTTATCACTTAATATGTTATTATTTAGTGGTTTAAATTCAAGTCCGAAATTACTTATTTCGGATAAAATTTGTTTAAATACATTAAATGCTGCCTCTATTTTTTCAATAGAAAGACTGACTTCAGGTGTTACTTTTACCATTTGTTGCTATAATATCGATACTTAATTTATTAATTATCCATAGGGGTTTGAGTTGTTTGGAAGATACGCTGATAATTGTATCTGAAAGAACATATTTTTCATTGATATAAGCTAGTAGAGTGACGTCAACTTCATAATCTATGTTCTTTTTTTCATATAGTTCACGACTCTTCTCTATAGGCATGATACAGTAATACCCTTTACCATTGATTTTTATAAAAAAGCCATGTTCAAATACCTCATATTTATCATCTTTAGTCTCGTAGCCAAAAAGTTGATACTTGCTGAAATCTATTTCACTGTTTTTTTCGGTTAATTCAATTGTTTCTCTCATATTTTAGAATTAGTGGTTAATTGGTTTTAATTTCACTTCAAAGATAACAATTTTGATAAAAAATATCTTCAAACATCAATATTTTATTTCTCATTATTTGAAAATTGCCTTTGTAAGATAAGATATTTAATTTAAATGTAGCATAAGATATTACTACACAAATTAAATGTTCGTTTAGTTTGTGTTGTAATAAATTTTACTTATCTTTATAGTCTAAATTCAAAGAATATGAAAGCAAAACAATATGTAAGTTATTTACGGTGTTCAACCACTAAACAAACACTCGGTATTGATGCACAGCGTACAATCAACACTCAATTCATTAGTTCTCATGGTGGTGAAATCGTTATGGAATATGTTGAACACGAATCTGGGAAAAATGACAATCGTTTAGAATTGAATAAAGCGCTTGAAATGTGCAAGAAATCAGGTTATACGCTATTAATCGCAAAACTAGATAGATTAAGCCGTAGTATTTCATTCATATTTCAATTAAGAGACTCAGGAATTGACATTGTAATTCCAACCCTACCACAATTAACCACAATGACTTTGGGCATTTTTGCAACATTAGCTCAATCCGAGAGAGAAACAATAAGTTTAAGAACAAAACAGGCTCTTCAAGAATTGAAAAATAAAGGAGTAGTATTGGGGAAACCTAGCAATCTGAAAAACAATCTGGATATTGCTATTAGTAATAGTATAGAATCTCGTAAAGTAAAAGCTATGAACAATGAGAATAATATTAAAGCATCGGCTTATATTCGTTCGTTGCGAACGAATGGAGTAACTTGGAGTAATGTTTTAAAGCAATTAAATGAAAATGGCTTTAGAGCCTCGAGGGGTGGTGAATTTAGTTTAATTCAAGCTCAACGACTTTGCAAACTGCACTATTAGAAGGTGTTTTTATGAATTTAAAAAAAATGCTGCAAACTTGAAACGCACCACGGTAATTTCAGCGTTTTCTTGTCAAAAAAAATATCAAAATTATTGATTTATAATATTTGTATTCAGGCAATTACAACTATTTTCTTGGCGTAAAAACTTTCTCTGCAATTACTTTTTGCAAATAACACACATAAAACATTGATAATCATACGTATATATAGATGTTTTTCATAAGGGGTCGGACGGGCTGTTTTTTTATTAAAACAGTGCTATTTTCACTCGTTTTATTCTTAAATACAGTAGTTTTTTTTGAAATATCAGCTTAAATTTTTGTAAAAATTTTACACAGGAAACCGTAGGTACTCAAATTGAGAACTTGTAATTTTTGAGAATTTAGGGGATTACAGAATTTTAAAAGTTGACCCCTCCAGTCCTACCCCCTAAGGGGGTGCTAGCACTACACCCCACACCTTCTATGTTATATTTAATATCAATCGTATAAATTAGTTTTCGCATTTGCCATTTCGTCATCAGACATCCATGAATCAACATATCCGAATATTCCAGTTTGGCTTCTACCCATCATTGTAGCTAGCCTAGTTGGAAACACATTGTTTTTAATTGCACTAGTTGCAAATGAATGCCTCATACTATAAAAAGTCAAATCCAAAGGTAGCAACTCTCCGCAAACTTCATTCTCTAATTTCTCAAAACCACTTTCGTTTTCATGTCTCTTATTGTATGTTTTTATTTTAATATTTACTTCTTGGTTATAATCAACAAGGCGTTTGTTAACTTCAATAACAATTTTCTTTAATTGTTTATTAATCGCCTGACCAGCAGTTAAAATAGCTAGACTGTTTTGCTTTTCTGTTACATATTTATACTCATGTTTATTATTTTGAAGCACAGGGAACAGATAACCATCTCTTAAATTAGCATTCTTTAAAAAATATGGAATTATACTTTCAGCATAAACATCTTTTTCAATCAATATATCAACTTCGACATGTGTTTTTGCTCTATCTGTTTGAATCTTATAATACTCTTTATCATTTATGGTAACTGTCTTAATCATATCCAGCTTTATTCTTGCAATATCAACTAAAGCAAGTCCATTGGCTAACCAACCGAATAAATAAATTGCCATTGCATGTGATGCTGTATGGCGTTTCTCCAAATCAGCAACATTAATTCCACCATTAATTAATTTGTCATAATATCCATGTATGGCAAACATCTGTTTATTAGTTATTGCTAGTTTTCTATTGCTCTTTTTGTAAACATGAAAGTATTTAAACTTTTTGAAAGGAAAGAATTGCGGTTGTATAATCTCTTTATCTATGGCAAAGTTAAAAATTGCTGATAATTTGGAAAAAATAGTCAAGATGCTCCCATCGGACATTTTCCTGTCATTTTTTAAATATCTCCCGAAATCTTCACAAAAACCTGGTGTAACTTCAGTAAAAAGTAGGATTGTTTTTCCAGAGTATTTTTTGAGCAGAGAAAGCATTAAATCGTAAGTTTTTCGAGTATTATACTTATCTAATCCAGCCATATGTTTATTTATGAACACATAAATATCCAATGTATTACCATGTATTTTTTCTTCAATCCCTTCTTTCAATAACTTTTCAGCAGTATAAGTAGTTTTATTGATTTCAAAATTCATTTTAAGATTTACCACATTTTGTTTCTTATCAGTGATAATCTTGTTTATATGGGCTTGATTCGGGAATTTTTTATTCTTTATAGTTTCACGCACACTATCCCAGTCGGATTCATTGCATGCACAGCCAGTACTAACCTCTTTGCGCCCGTAATATTGAACTCTAAGCATAATCGGGTGCATTCCATTGGAAAGAGTCTTATTTGTACGTAAAACAAGCTTGATAATAGCCGAAGTAGTTTTTCCCATTCTAAGTTTGTTTTAACAACAACATTTGCCAATAAGCAGTGCGTGTGGTGCACCTCATAGTGCACCGCAAAGATAGGAAAAATATTGAATAGTGCACTTTATTAATGGGGGGGGGATGTATAATAAATAACTGAAAAACAACTAATTAAAAAATACATTTGGTTCTACATTCGAACCAATTATGCATAGCTTTATTGTATTAATTATGTGTTGTTTATTATTTGTTTTGCTCTTGTTTTTAAGCTATACAAAGATAAGAAATTCTTTCAAATGCTAAAGGTTATAAAAACAAAAACACCATATAAATCAGCTTATATGGTGTTTTGATGTACAATTTAATCAGGTGTCTATCTCCATTTAGGCTTTGGCTACGACTTTTTTGCGCAATGGAATACGCATTTTATAAAACGAACGCCAAACAAATATCAAGGCAATGACAAGAAAACCTGCTCCAATGAATCCGCTATAATCCATACTATTAGTTGCTGTGGCATCCAGTCTCATTTTTAATGCGATCTCGGTTGCCAATAACCCGAATAGCGTTGAAAATTTGATGATAGGATTTAAAGAAACGGAAGAAGTATCTTTGAAAGGATCTCCTACTGTATCGCCAATAACAGCAGCCTCGTGTAGCGGAGTATTTCTTTCTTGGAGATCAACTTCTACTACTTTCTTTGCATTGTCCCACGAGCCACCTGCATCAGCCATATAGATGGCCTGAAACAATCCGAAAGTGGCAATGGAAATAAGGTATGCCACAAAGAAGTTACTGTCAAAGAATGCAAAGCCGAGTGTAAAGGAAATCAGAGCAATAA
>Ga0302203_1000900_pt1 | contig 11299 bp, 6 predicted proteins | sample II_Fen_E1_1_FD_194576 | JGI IMG/M metagenome (GOLD analysis project Ga0302203, IMG submission 194576) | Peat permafrost microbial communities from Stordalen Mire near Abisko, Sweden - II_Fen_E1_2 | ecosystem: Environmental > Terrestrial > Soil > Wetlands > Permafrost | place: Sweden: Abisko...
CCCAATGAGATTAAAACGGCAGAACGGATTATGGAGTCTAATCCTGACTCGGCATTGCATATCCTACAGCACATGCATACAGATAAATTAATGTTGTCATCATCGGATCGTGCTTTGTATGGATTACTGTACTTTCAGGCGCTTGATAATAATAAAATGAAGTTACAGCCCGATTCCCTGATAAATTACTCATTGGATTATTACCAACATTCGAACGATAAATCACGTTTGGCACTCTGCTATTTTTACAAAGCACGTATCTATAAAACTGCACAACAGTATGATCAGGCAACAGTTTTATATCTTAAGGCATTAGATAATATCCAGGATAAGAAAGATTATACCATGTTGGGTAAAATTTATACTGATATGGGCGAGATTTGTTCAATTCAAAAAGATTTCACAGAATCTTTATTGAAATATCAACTCGCAGTAAAATGTTTTAATCTTGCAGGAAAGACAAATGATGCCAGTTACAGTATTCTTGATATTGGAAGGACTTACAGACTTATTAAAGATTACAAAGGAGCATTAAAATATTATAGAATGGCTCTAGTTAGACCCGCTGACTCAATATTTTATGGAGTTGCAAATCAGGAAATAGGAATAAATTATTATTCTGCAAAACAATATGATTCTGCTCAACACTATTTAAGAAAGAGTCTGAATTTTCCATTTAAAAGTACAAGTTATGCCATAAGATGTTTCTATTTGGCTGATTTGTTTTTTGATATAGAAAAATATGATTCAGCTTATCTATATGCTTCAAAAGCATTGAAATATCCTGCTAATTTTTTCACTCAACGTGAATGCTATAGACTTTTAGCAAATACAGAATATATAAAAGGAAACTTTAAACAAATGGCTGTTTTTATGACACATTTTCAATCTAGTTCTGATTCTGTGAGAAAAATAGAAACTCAAACAAAAATTACAGTTCTAGAGAATCTTCATCAAACTTCCCAAGCTGCTGGAAAAACTAAACATTATCTGCTTATATTAGGTTTGATTTTGCCGATTATAATATTAGTGAGTCTTTTTATTTTTTTCAGATTACGAAAACGTAACGAAGGCAAAGTAAAACAATTGGAAGAGGCTGTAGTTCAAATAAACCATAAACAGAATTTACTTGTTAGTAGTTTAATTCAAAAAATTGAAGAATCCCGGTCAATTCAGGCTACAACATACAAAAAGTCCTCTTTCTTGCAACGAAAACAAATGGATAAGGAATTATACATTGCCTGTTTGTATCTGAATGATTGGGATGCATTTAAAAAACTTATGAATAAAACGTTCAATAATTTAATCTCATCACTAGAAAGTAACTATTCGGATATAACACGAAAAGAGCTAATCTGGTGTTGTCTTTTTTTGTTGGACGTTCCGACACCAGAAATGGCATTGGTACTCGACAGCCAACCGAATAGCCTGTACAAATTGAAATCAAGATTGACTCAAAAGATGAACCTGAAAAGTACGAAAGAACTTGATCAGTTATTGAAAGAAAAATCGGTAGGCAAGTAATTATACTTTTTTTTGCTTTTTCTTCATTTTCTTAAAACAGACCCCCTGTTTTAGCCCCCTATTTTCACCCCATTTACCCCTTGTCCTAAAAATAAGTTGTTGTCCACACTTAAATTGCTACAAAACAGCAAGATAAAAAACGACGTGTCCTAATTTATTTTGCCTCAAAATTTGCTACAATGCTCCGCTATGTATAATTTAGCACCTTGAAGGAATACCTGATTTGGATTCCAAACCCAATGTTCACACTAATAATTCTATTTTTTATGAAAAAGATGAATAACCCATTACTAAACATTCTTATGTTTTTAGTTTTTGCTCTTCCGTTACAAAGTGTTTTTGCCGTTGATGTTCCCCTTAAAAAAGGGGATGACCCAGGTACAAGTATAGGAGGAAACTATATGCTAAGCAGAACAATGTCTGTTGCTTCAATTTCAGTTGCTCCTGTTTCTATAGATTTATTTGATACTGAACTGGCGGTTGATTTCAGTAAATATGTCGGAATTGCAACTATCACAATTGTGGATCAATATGGTAGTATTGCATACCAGGAAACAATTAATACAAGGTTTACACTGGGTTCATCTGTTGAAATCGGTGGTTGGGATAGTGGAAGCTATATGATTTACATCTCTTATGGCACAACCAAATATAATGGTTCTTTTCAATTGTAACTGATTTTTATACCGGGGAAGTTTATAGCCTTCCCGGTATAATTTATTTTTTTTAATTCCATACTGGTATTATTAAATAAAAAACAATATCACATGAAAAATGTATTAAAAGCGTGGTTGAGAAAAACCCAACTGACAATTGATCCATCCGAATACAATACTCAGGTGGTTGTAAAAGGAAACATGGGTATGACAGATATAGTTGACGAACTATTAAAAGAAGGTGCTACTATAAACAGGGCTGAAATACTGGATATTGTTACACGTTTTAATCGTAAATCAGCCGATCTTGCACTTTCCGGTTATAATGTGAACAATGGTCTGGTAAATCTGCGTTCGTCAATTAAAGGGCCTTTGTTTGGTGGTAAATGGAATCCAAATGTCAACTGGGTAGATGTAAATATTACTCAAGGTAAAGAATTGTACGAAGCTATAGCCGAAACTACAGTTGAGATTCTGGGAGAAAAGGATGAAATCATTGAAAGTTATAATATCCCGAATCGGTCGAGTCGGTTTGGAGGCAACTATCAATCCTCTATCCGCAAAGTAGAGATTAATGAGCCACAAATTAAAACGATACCCGAACCAGCTTGTGGTATTGCTTTCAGAACATGGTTGTGTAAACCATAATCACAAATTCCCTCTGAAAATAATTATTTGTACCAACTGTTTTGTGGAATTCGATGCATATTTTTGAGAGGAATATGTGAACCGGATTAAAAATGAATTTAATTATGTAATTTTGCATTCCACCGCTTCAATTCTTATCTTTGAATTGTGCTATCAGAATTTCGCAATATGCACTTTAAACTCAGTTTGCTACTCCCTTTTATTTGTTTGTTTTTTGTAGGATGTTCGTATGTTCCTGATGAGTTAAAATCTACTGAACGTATTATGGATACTCATCCTGATTCGGCATTATGTATTTTACAGCACCTGAACCCTGAGAATTATAAATCTAACAAAGATCACGCTTTGTATTGTTTGCTTTTATATCAGGCTCTGGAAAAAAACAATAAAACGTTTATACCGGATTCCCTTATCGATTTTTCAATTAATTACTACCTTGATAAAAAAGATAATCTTCATTTAGCAGCTTGTTATTTTTATAAAGGACATAAATTAAATCATGTCCAGCGTTATGATGACGCAACTGTTTTGTATTTTAAAGCGATAGATTGCCTGCAAAGTGAAAAAGATTTGAATCTGTTAGGTAAGATTTATGCTGATATGGGAGATATCAATTCAAATCAAAGAGATTATAAAGAAGCAATTAAAAAATATAAATTTTCTTTCGATTGTTTTAATCAGATTGGTAAGACACTCGATTCGAGATTTATGATTCTCTCTATAGGCAGGACAAATAGATTCTTAAAAGAATATAAAATAGCCCAAAGATATTATAAATCTGCACTTTTGCATATGTCTGATTCCCTGTTGTGCGGAGCAATATATCAGGAAATGGGTATTAATTATTATTCTGCTAAACAATTTGATTCTGCACAGTTTTATTTAAGGAAAAGTTTGCCTTACCCATTTAAAGGTACCAGTTATGCAATACGTTGTTATAAATTGTCCGATTTACTCTTTGATTTAGGACAATATGATGCTTCTTTTAAATATGCTTCTATTGCATTAGAGCACTCTGCAAATTTTAGTACTCAACGTGAATGTTATCGTATATTGGTGAATATCGAGTACTTGCGAAAGGATATAAAGCAAATGGGTGCTTATATGACACATTTTCAGGCTTGTACTGATTCAATCAGAATTGTTGAATTACAAACTAAAAGCACCGTACTTGAGAAACTTCATGCAACTACCCAGGAATCGAAAGGAGTGAAAAGTAATATGATCCTGATTGTTTCGATGTTGCTGATTGTTTTGTTGTTATCTTCTTTTTTGGTTGTATACCTGTACAAAAGGAATAAGCTTAAAAAGGAGCAATTGAATGTTTTTAAAGTTCAATTAAGTAGTAAGCAGGAATATGTTAGTCAGACATTGACCAAAAAGATAGAAGAAACAAGGGCATTACAGGTAGATTTACGTAAAAATGCTACAGCTGAAGAAAGAGAACAGCTTGATAAGGAGCTTTATAGAAATGCATTGCATTTAAACAATCGGGATGATTTTAATCGGGAAATGAACCATGCTTTTAATAATATTATCGTTTCGTTGAAATCAAATTATCCGACTATTACCCAAAAAGAACTTAACTGGTGTTGTTTTCATCTTCTTGATATTCCTCATTCCGACAGGATGCTATTGCTTGAGGCTACTTCCGACAGTTTGTATAAACTTAAACAACGTCTGGCTCATAAATTGAATTTAAATACAACTAAAGATCTCGATTTATTCCTTAGAAACCTGACAGAGATATAAAAAAATCATTACTTTATAATTCTTCAAGCTCATATTGTCAGTTTTTTCATCTTATTTATTGTTTTAATGTGTTAATGTCCAAAAAAAGGTGATACTCTAAATTTAATAGTCATATATTCAGCAGTTTAAAAATTAAGATGTCCAAAAAAATCCGTACATAATTTTGGTTGGTTTTAATGTTATGACTAAATTCGCACTCAGTAATCTGGTTTTAGTTTGTCATATTTAATACACGCCTGCTGGAATACTGATATTTTTAAAACAGATTTTTAATTTATACTTTTTAGATTCTTTACAATTTAAAATCATTTGTCTATTAAAAAGATTAAAGCGGTATAGCCTTTCTCGGGTATAGTGAAGTGAACATAGGATATTAGTCCTCTTAACCTAAACCTTTATATAGAGGATATACATTCAACTCGTAATTTAGTACTGACTATATCGCTTGATCTTTTTTTTGTTTTATAAAATACATAATTCAGACAATAATTAAAACAAGTCTTATTTGCAATAATTATTAAAAAGAAAAACTCAGATTATCTTTTGAATCCAGCGACTGATAAGCTTAAGCTTAAGCAGCCTTTCAATATTCTATTGAGAGGCTGCTTTTTGTTGTATGGCAAATGCATTAATTTGACTTTTCTTCAGAATCTATTAAATCTTGTTTTTCAGACTTGCGACTGCTTCATCCGAAGTTGCAACCTGTTCAAGGAATTCACGAAACTCAGAATAAGACTCTGCCGGATACACTCCTTTAAATAACTCAAAGTGTCGAATGTAGGTTATAGAACTGCCCTGAAGTGTTGAGCTGGCCGTATATTTGCCAAATTTGCCTGCAATCTCTGATTTCTCAGGAATCTCGGTAACTTGATATCCTTTTGGTATTTGATAAACTACCGTATCATTTTCCATATATGGACGACGGATGCACAATTCAGTTTTCCGGTTTCTCACTTTTTCAGGGATAGAAGTGAGTTTGTTCATAAAGTTTAGCGGGAGTAATGAAATGTCGTTTACTAACTTGTGGATATAATTTGTTACTGTGATATTGAGTTTCTCATCGAATGATGGATCCTGGCTCCTGTTTTCAGTATATAAAAATTTGTCAAGTGTAAACGAAGGCAGTTCAATTCGTTGAGTGACTATTCGCTTCTTGTCGGCATTATCTGCATTATAGATCGATAAAATATCGTCATAACACAATCCATTATACTTCGTTTTCACTTCAGCAGTTCCTGTAGCTTCATCTGTGAAGGTTACGCTTGAATGCCTGCTAATGCAATTCTCTGCCGCAGGATAGAATCTTGTATGCACCAGGCGACTATCTGCCCCGTTTATTAATAGCACGTCCCTGTCGTCCGTAAAATCGCCATTAAAGCCACAGGGGAGCCGCTGGTTGGTGCATTCAAGCCAAATGGTATCTTTCTCCAATGGAACACACACCATAGCATGGTTGAACTGATTTGATGGAAAGGATGCATCTATATTATGACTTCCGGCACTTGCATTTACGAGCACATAATAGGATTTAATTCCGATAGAAGTTAATAATGCTTTAGTGTAGTTTGACAATGCTTTGCAATCACCGTACGAATATTTATCTACTACGTTTGCGTCAAAAGGTTGCCATCCGCCAATACCAATCTGAATACTGACATACCGGGTTTTTTGCTGCATATATTCATATACTTTTTTTACCTTTTCAAAATCGCTTTTGCAATTAAATGTAATTTCTTTCATTTTTGCAACGGTAGCTTCAGGAAGTTTGTCTTTTCCCTCAATCAAAGAAGAAGTCCAAATCCCGATTTCTTTCCAGCTTTCACACGATCCTTTTGTATCTCCTACTTCAAACTTGTTTGGTGCCAATACTACTAATGGATAATCCGGTTTTGAAATTGGTGACATGGGTTCATCAATCCTTGCTTTCAGGTTATTCAATGACCATGTATACGTGTCTTTTCCATCCTGGTTTGATTTTACAACTCCCTGAGCTAAATTGTATTCTTTATACCGGAATGAATAGCCTGTTGGTACTTTAACCACAAATGATGAGTTTTCATACGAAGTGTTTTCACTTCCAGGGTCCCATGATGGCAATTGAAAAGTATGTTTCATTTCTATCTGATAAGAATATTCAACAGTGAACGGATATGTAGCATATTTTGGGTCTATGGTTTTACTCCTGTTATCTTCGTACATGGAATATCCACTGATATTGCTGCGGTCAATCACATCATCGGTGCCAAAGCTCCTTATCTGCTTGCCTTGTTCGTCATATACTTTGCCTTTTAAGCCGGTAATTTTATTCATTGAGTCATACGATTCACTGAAATGTGCATTCTTCTCTCCGTTTTTATTCAGAATGGTTCGTACTTCAGTAACCGTAATAACTGCCGATTTCTCTGATTTAATCTCTACTTCCTGTTGATACAGGCGCATGACAGTATGTGCATTTTCTTTCAGAATTGCAGGTATTTCACTTGCCGGATATTTCAATTCTTTTGCTGATAAATTGACCAACGCAAACAGCAGGATTATAGATATACTTAATTTTTTCATTTCGGACCTAGTTTTTTTTGATAATCAACATTTCTGATTGTTTCTTCACCAGTTCATCAAAGAATAATTTTAAGTTCTGGTATTCCGGTTGGTAAAATACGGGTTTGTTGATGTTGAGTTTAAATAATACCTGGACTTTATTCCCTAAAACCGAAGAAACCATTTGAAAGTTTGCCGTGTTTTCGGGGAGTGTCATCTTGATGTTTTTTGGCAATTGATCTATGGAATAACCATCAGGTAATTCAAGCGAAAATATATGCGTTTCATCTTTTGCAGTTGTAAAATCTACGGGATATACCCGTTGGTCGGCTTTAAATGGATTTTCAGTATATTTATCGAATAACAACGGATTAATGAACAGTTGATTATTCGCTTTAGTTGCCTTGTTTTTTATACTTACGGAGAAATGTTCGGTTAATGGCTTTTCAAGGCTGTCCATGTTGCTTATTTTATAATTATCAATTGAAAGCCCGATATATTTGCTTTCCATGGATTTTAAATACTCATCTTCGCTGTTAAATGACTTGTAATGAATGCGCTGATTCAATGCGGCGTAATCAATGGTTGACTTGTCCAAATCGCCTTTCATAGTCCCGTCAGGGGTAAGCTTCAGGTTAAGTATAGTAACGGATTTGTCTTTTTTCTGGGGAGTTAATTCGACCCACTCAATGTTCTCTTTCTTTATTACAAGTCCACGCCCATTGATAGTCCGTTCAGGTAAAATTCCAAGTGGTAAATTATCTTCAGTAGCATCCAACAGGTATGTTTTGTCACCGATTGTAACATGTACCGCCACATAATTCAACCTGTCAAGACTCACGGCATACGGAGATAACTGGCCGTTTTGACGTGTGCTCAATACCATTGGGTTCGCGTCAATATCCAGTTTTCGAAGTAGTAGAACCAGGTTTAAATTTATATCAGCTTCATTTCCGATTTTCTTAACAAAAGCATTGCTTAATCCAAGTTTTGATGTATAGATTGACTCTTCGTTGTTCCATTTGATCTTTTTTATTGCTTCATAGGCTTTAATTAAGCGTTCCTCAGGAGTAGTTGCTGAGCTTTTTATCTCTTTTACAAGCCCATTCAGATAAAAACGAAGGGTTGTTAACTGACCCCCAAAATCTTCATCATCCCTTAATGTCTTTGCCACTGCTTCCCAGTCTGTTGCATAGTCTTTGTAAAGATAACCGGGAATATGGATACTTGAAATTTCAATATTAAACCGTGTCAGGTAATTCTCAAAATTGTTTATATAGGGTTCTGATTTAAAAGCCGGAACATCCCTGGCTACCCATCTGTCGTTGGTTGCTTCTGAAAGAGGGAAATACCCCAAAGAATTTTTCCGATATGAAAAGTATGAGCTTTCCTCAAGTATTAACTCACTCCAACGAACAGGAATATCTTTTTGAAAGCTCCAGTAACTTGGTAATCCGCTGTAATAAAATTCAATATCGAGCACTGAGCCAACTTTCACATTCGGCATTGCCACTCTTGCCCTGTAAAGGTTTTTAGTGATTCGTTCAATGAATATTCCTTCTTTATTAAGTTTTGTAATAACAGGTACGCCGTTTTCTAAATTTACTGTTTGACCTTTCACCGTGGTTTTTTCAGATGCAGGAACCCCGAAGTTTCCCTGATCTTTCCCTTCTTCTTTTAAAATTTTAATGCGCATTTGATGAACGAACTGCAATTGGTTTGAATCAAAATACCCATAATTGCATAGTATAACCGCTGAGGCGCTCGAATCCTTTGCGTAAACTTTCATTTCAAGGTCTGACTGGTCTATTTTGCCATATTTCATTGGCGCTTTTTGGGCATAAATTGTGCCCAGTGATAAAAGAAAACAGATTGCAAGAAGTGATTTTCTGATTGTAATATTGATTTTCATATATGGATTATATTTTATGTTATTTATATTATAATGTTGTTTGTTAAATTGTAAATATACCGATAGTATGTTTATAATTAAACAGATACACTTATATTTTTTTATGTTTATTTACTAAGTGTAACAATGATTTGCAAATATAATAATTTATATAGTAAATAAGACAATTATTTTTAATAAATTATTTTAAGTATGAAATTATATAAATAAATTTAGCGAAATGGTCATAATTCAGGCAGTTCCATATCTTACTTATACCTAAAAGTTGCATTTGCTTAATTCAAAACGCTTTGATGAAGTCAAAATGAGTTTCGAATACATAAATCGATTTGTGTTTTTCCTCTGCTTGTCCTGCTTTAAAATAATATTTCGTCATTAACTAAAAACCGATTTTTCTTCGTTACAATATTACTGTTAAGAGAGGCTCCGGTTAGGGTTCGGATAGGGTTCGGATAGGGTTCGGATAGGGTTCGGATAGGGTTTGGTTAGGTCAGGCTATCTTAACCCTCAACAAACCCTCTGGAAACCCTCACTGATTCCACTTTATACCTATTAAGGGTAAAGGGCAAAATTCGTTGGATTGGAATTTAAACCTGATTTCTGACTTTTAAGCTATTTAGCGATCTTTTTAGTGTAGAGTTAAATAGAATGAGTTGATAGAGATCCAAATCAATATGTTATCGTTTTGATGGCTGAATTGTAATAAAAAAGCCCTGACTCGTTTTATCAAGTCAGGGCCTTATTAGTATAATGCTGAATTTTATTTTAATAATTCATATTCTGCTTTTTTTACTTTCTCAAATGTAAACTGGTGAACGATTTCATTTTTATATGCTGAGATTTCATCGTTGCATAAATTACCAATGCTACCCTGATGGGTATGATTAACTGTCTTGTCAGGTTTAAAATTCCCTGCTTCTATTTCCAGTCCCACTTTTTTATAAGCATCCCGAAATGGTACACCCGACAGCGTTTGGCGATTTACTTCTTCCACACTAAAAAGATAGTCATAACGCGGATCTTTGAGAATTTCGGTATTTATCTCTACTTGTGCCATCATGAGCGTAGTCATTTCCAAACAGTCGGTCAGCTCAGCAAAGACAGGAATGAAAACTTCTTTGATGATCTGGAAGTCACGAAAATAACCTGAAGGCAAATTGTTGGTTATCATCATTATTTGTTGCGGAAGTGACTGTATCTTATTGCATTTTGCACGTGTCAATTCAAAAACATCGGGGTTCTTTTTATGAGGCATAATGCTTGAACCGGTCGTAAATTCATCCGGAAGATGAATAAATCCAAAATTCTGTGAAGTAAACATACAGGCATCGAAAGCCAGTTTTGCAACAGTCGCTGCAACACTTGCAAGTGCATTTGCAACAGTACGTTCCATTTTCCCACGTCCCATCTGTGCATAGACCACATTGTAATTCATGGAATCGAATCCAAGCAAATCAGTTGTTAACTGACGGTTGAGCGGAAATGAAGACCCATACCCGGCAGCAGAACCCAGAGGATTACGGTTTGTGATTTTCCAGGCTGAAAGTAGCAATTGCAGGTCATCAGCCAGACTTTCGGCATATGCCCCAAACCATAGTCCGAAAGAAGAAGGCATTGCTACCTGTAAATGTGTGTATCCGGGTAGCAGGACGTCTTTGTATCGATTGCTTTGACTGATAAGTACATCAAATAAATGGGAAACTGCAGATACTGTTTTCTCAATTTCTGCGCGTGTAAAAAGTTTTAAATCAAGCAGCACCTGGTCATTGCGTGATCGGCCACTGTGTATTTTCTTGCCTACATCGCCCAGTTTGCGGGTTAGCAGCATTTCCACCTGTGAATGAACATCTTCAACACCGTCTTCTATTGTGAATTTGCCTTCAATGATTAATTGATGAATGTTTTTCAATTCTTTCAGCAGACTTTCCAATTCATCCGAATGCAATAAGCCTACTGATTCAAGCATCCGAATGTGAGCCATTGATCCCAGAACGTCGTATTTAGCAAGAAATACATCCATCTCGCGATCTAACCCAATGGTAAAAGCTTCAATTTTTGCATTTACCTGTGTACTTTTCTCCCAAAGTTTTGTCATATTTCTAGGTTCTTAAAGGCTTAAAAAATTGTATTAATCAGATAGTCGATGCTCAACATTTGATACTATTTTGAAAGGGCTTTTGCAAGAATGTCCGCAATGAGATTTATGCCTTCTTTTAGTTTCTTGTCGATCATCATTTTAATCATTGCAGGCAAATCAGCTTTCAGAGTC
>Ga0302203_1000915_pt1 | contig 11179 bp, 7 predicted proteins | sample II_Fen_E1_1_FD_194576 | JGI IMG/M metagenome (GOLD analysis project Ga0302203, IMG submission 194576) | Peat permafrost microbial communities from Stordalen Mire near Abisko, Sweden - II_Fen_E1_2 | ecosystem: Environmental > Terrestrial > Soil > Wetlands > Permafrost | place: Sweden: Abisko...
GCCGATTTATTTGGAGTACCATAAGCATTGGTAGTTTTGTAGCTAGCTAAATAACTACCATGGCTAACTAAAAATTGTTGAATTTCTGAAAGAGTCATGCTTCTAGAATCAAGCATTTCACTGTCATCAATAATATGGCTTGGGTTAAAAGTTGGGTCTAAATCTTGGGCTGAAACTGGTAAGACCGAAACTAGAAATATGGAGAGCATCAAGATGCTGAAAAAACGATTTGACATATGTTAAATATTTTATTTATTACAAAAATGACTACTATATTATAGTATAAATAGGTCTCTTTGGCTACCGCACAAAAAAAGGACCATGACGGTCCTTTTTTATTTTAGATTACACTAATTGCTAATTCTTCAGTAGTACCAACTTCGATTTTTACTTTATCACCTTCTTTGATTTTTCCTTCGATAATTTCCAGTGCCAATTCATCAAGTAAGATGGTTTGAATAACGCGTTTAAGTGGTCTAGCACCATAAGTTGGGTCATAACCCTTTTCCGCTAACATCTTTTTAACCTTAGCACTAATTTTAAGAGTAATATTTTTATTATGTAGTCTTCTTTCTACCTTAGCTAATTCTAAATCAACAATATTTTCTAGAGCGGCTTTAGATAGACTCTTAAAGAGAACAATTTCATCAATACGGTTTAAGAATTCTAATTTGAAATGATCGCGTAAAATCTTATCAATTTTATCTTTCATTTCATCTTGACGCCAATCTTTTTTATTATCAGTCTCACCGGCATTAAAACCAATCGTGTATTGTTTAATAACTTCATTACCTAAGTTAGAAGTCATGATAATAATGGTGTTTTTAAAGTTAACCGTTCTACCTTTAGAATCAGTTAAACGTCCATCATCTAAAATCTGAAGCAACATGTTAAAAGTATCAGGGTGAGCTTTTTCAATTTCATCGAATAAGACAACGGAGTAGGGGTGGCGACGAACTCGGTCAGTTAATTGTCCACCATCATCGTGTCCAACATATCCTGGAGGAGAACCAATTAATTTAGCCACTGAATGTTTTTCCATAAACTCACTCATATCAATTCTGATTAAGGAGTTTTCATCGTCAAAGATAAATCGAGCCATGGCTTTAGCAAGTTCGGTTTTACCAACACCGGTTGGTCCGACAAAAAGGAAAGAACCAATTGGTCTTTTTTCTTCGTTAATACCAGCCCGAGAGCGACGAATAGCATTAGAAACAGCTTTAATAGCTTCATCTTGGCCAATAACTTCACGAGTTAAAACGGCCTCCGCTTGGCCTAATTTTTTAGCTTCACTGTCTAACATTCTTTGAGCCGGAATTCCGGTCCAACGAGCCACTACTTTAGCGACATCTTCTTCACCGACTTCTTCTCTAAGAATACGTTGACCTTTTTTCTGAATCTTAACTAACTCATCCTGGAATTTAGTAATTTTATTTTCTAGTTCAGGAATTAGCCCGTATTTTATTTTAGCTACTTCAGTTAAATCAGAACCTTGGCGTTGAGTAATTTCCGCTTTGGTTTTTAGTTCTTCAATTTCTTTTTTAGAATCTCTAATTTTAGAGATAATATTTTTTTCATTATTCCAATGTAATTCTAATTGAGAAGATTGTTCTTTCAACTTAGCTAGTTCTTGATTGATGCCGCGTAGTTTGGAAGATTTTTTATCAGTGTTTACTACCGCTGCTTTGTTAATCTCTAATTGTTTAATATTTCTTTTTAGTTGATCAAGTTCTTCAGGCATGGAATCAATCTCCATTCGTAGAGAAGAGGTAGCTTCATCAATTAAATCAACCGCCTTATCAGGTAAAAAGCGATCACTAATATATCTATCTGATAATTTAGCGGCTGCAATTAAAGCATCATCAGTAATTCTAACCCCATGATGGACTTCATATTTTTCCTTAAGTCCACGTAACATTGAAATAGTATCTTCAATACTTGGTTCATTAACGATAATTGGTTGAAAACGACGTTCTAAAGCTGCGTCCTTTTCGATGTATTTTTGATATTCTTTAGTGGTGGTAGCGCCGATAGTTCGAAGCTCACCACGAGCTAAGGCCGGCTTTAACATATTGGAAGCATCAATAGAACCTTCACTAGCACCAGCTCCAATTAAAGTGTGCAATTCATCGATAAATAAAATGATGCGACCATTTTGTGATTTAACTTCACGAAGCACCGCTTTTAAGCGGTCTTCAAATTCACCACGAAATTTAGCACCAGCTACTAAGGCTCCTAAATCTAAAGTAACCACTTCTTTATTTTTTAAATTTTCTGGAACATCACCAGTAATAATTCTTTGAGCCAGCCCTTCAACAATCGCTGTTTTACCAGTACCTGGTTCACCAATTAAAACTGGATTATTTTTAGTACGACGAAGTAGAATCTGCATGATACGACGAATTTCGGTATCACGACCAACTACTGGGTCAAGTTTTTCTTGACGAGCTAATTCGGTTAAGTTGGTAGTATATTTTTCTAAAACTTTAAATTTATTTTCTGGGTAGGGGTCAGTTACTTTAGAATCACCACGTAAACTTGTTAAAATTTCTTTGACGTTTTGATAATCAGCTTTGAATTTTAATAAAATAGTTTGCGCTGGGGAAGTGACACCAATTAAAGCCAGTAAAATGTGTTCAGTGGAAATAAATTCATCACCCATGCCGTCAGCTTCTTTTTGAGCTCGTTCTAAAATCATGGCTGTTTCGCTTGTACCAGAGACAGCTTGAACTGGACCATTTTGTGGTTTAATTTTTTCTTTTGGTAATTTATTAATTTCACCAACTACATAGTCCTCAATTAAATCTGGATCGATTTTTATCTTTTCTAGTAGTGGTTTTATTAAGCCTTCATTCTGTTGAAGTAAGGATAATAGAATATGAACAGCCTCAATATTTACTTGGCCATTTTGAGCCGCAATTACTTGGGCATTAATGATTACTTCTTGGGATTTATCGGTAAATTTGTTAAACATATGTGTATTTTTAGCATTTTAATTAGCAGTCGAACATTATGAGTGCTAATTTCATAATAGCTTAGCTTTTAGCTAGTGTCAATAAGGCTCTATTTTTGTTATTTTCTGCTATAATAAAAATAATAATAAATAAAATTATGTCTTTAAATTCTGAGGCTATTAGACCACTGTCTTTAGCTATTATAAAAAATAATAAGAATCAAATTTTAGTTTCTCCTGGCTATGACACGGTCAAAAAGGAATCCTTTTATCGATTATTGGGAGGCGGTGTTGAATTCGGTGAGTCTTCACTGGAAGCTTTAAATCGAGAATTTAAAGAAGAACTGAACGTGGATTTAAAAAATTGTCGATTACTGGATATTAGTGAGAATATTTTTTCTTTTAATGGTTTAAGCGGACATGAAATCGTTTTTATTTATGAGGCGGAATTTGCTGATGAAAAATATTTAGATGTTTTGGAATTTTCTATCTTAGATTCTAATGACGAGGGCAAGGCTATTTGGTTAGATATTAAAGATCTTCCTAATAAAATTGTTTATCCTAATATTTCGGCTTGGTTGTAATTTTTTATTTTTGTATCGATTTTGTTTGTGGTATAATTAAAAAATATGGAACATAATTCATTTACTTATTTTGCTAAAATCCTGGCACGGGTCATCTGGGATTTTTTGTATTTCCCAATTTGGTGGTATAGCGCTGGTTTACTTAAAACTGTACGTGGGGTAGGGCATTTTTATCATCATCAAGAAGTTTCTTTGAACTTTTTAGTCTGGCTTAAGAACATTTTTGTGCCTATGTATGGTCAACACGATATTGCTGGTCGTTTGATTTCCTTTTTTATTCGGGTAGTTCAGATTATTTATCGCGGTTTTGCGATGCTATTAGTTTTAATTATTGGTTTAGTTTTTATCGCTTTTTATTTAACTTTACCTTTTATGATTCTGTTTGCTATTTGGAAACAGCTTTTTTAATTTTATGAATGAAGAAGGTACTAACTTTGAATATAATAAAAAGATAAATAGCTCCGGACTTTGGTTGCGAGGTTGTTTCGTTTATAGTCGCTTACACCTTAAGCGTTCATTAATCACTTTAGATCGCACTTTAATTTTAGTACGTCGTCTAGTAGATTTTATTTTTTTCTCTTTAGCCGCTTTAGGTTGGTTAGCCTTAGCTTGGTATTTTTATGAACAACGAGCCGTTTTAATTGATAATCCTTTAAAATTAGCTACTCCACAGTATTATCAGCATCCTTTAATTTTAGTTTTTTTATTAACTTTATTTTTTGATTTATTTCTATATTACCGAACTAGCGTTGCTCAGGCAGAACGTTTAAAGATGGATTACTATAAGTTAAGACTTGATGAAGAGACTGGTCAGTTTAAGAAAAAAACCAGTTGGAATATTGCCGAGACTTTAGACGCTGAAGCCAAAAATGTTTTAGACGATGCTTATATTTTAGCTTCTAAATTAAAACAAGAAGAAGTAAACCCTCGTCATTTATTTAGAGCTTTACTTAAGACAAAAAAAATTCAAGCTTTATTTATTCGTTTAGGAGTTGATGCCAACTTATTAGTAGAAAAATTAGACAAGCATTTAGCCGACGATGAAAGCTCAGCTAAAGCTCCGGTTTTAGGTACTAGTCTAAAAGAGTTAATTGTTTTGGCGGGCATTGAAGCTTTTAAACGAAAACAAATTGCTACTACTGTTTTAGATTTGGCTTGGCCATGTTATTCCCATGATTCTATTTTGGCCGAAATTTTATATGATTTAGAAGTCGATGATGATAAATTACAAAACGTAATTGAGTGGTTTAAAGTTAATGAAGAATTAGCTCGTAATTATAATGATTATCATAAAGCCGCTATCTTAAAACCTTGGGGAGCGATGAATCGTTCTTATACCGCCGTAGCCACACCAACCGTTGATCATTTTTCTAGTGATTTAACTTTAAGTGCTCGTTCTGGCCATTTAGAATTATGCATGGATCGCTTAAAAGAATTTTCAGCTATCTTTGATGCATATTCTAGCGGACAAGCCGGTGTTTTACTTATTGGTCCAACTGGTGTTGGTAAGAGAACTATTATTGAAGGTTTAGCTCAGTTGATGGTTAAAGAAGAGGTGCCTAAATATTTACAAGATAAACGTTTAGTAGAACTTGATTTAGCCAATTTAATTTCTGGTGCTTCTGCTTCTGAAGCTCAAGAAAGATTATTAGTTTGTCTTAATGAAATTAATCGAGCCGGCAATATTGTTTTGTATATTTCTGATATTGAGAAATTAATGGGCATTAGTTCTGGCGGTGAAGAGAGTTTTGAATTAGTTGAAGTTTTAATTGAAGCTATTAATCGCCAGGCACTATTTTGTATTGCCACCGCTACCACTGAAAATTATTCTAAATTTATCGAAGGTACTTCTTTAGGCGAATCAATGACCACTGTTGGTGTGGCTGAACCAAGCTTTAACCAAATAATTCAAATATTAGAATCAAAAGCCAGTAATTTAGAAGCTCGTTATGGTATTTATCTAACTTATAGCGCTTTAGAAAAAACAGTTTTATTATCCAATAAATATTTACGTGATGTTAGCTCACCACTTAAAGCAATTAATTTATTGCAAAAGTCAGTTATGATTGCGAACAAGTCAGCTCGCAACAATCCTGACCATGTTATTTGTAGTGGTGAAGAAGTGGCTAGTGCAATTGAACAATTAACGGGTATTCCTGCTAATAAAGTTTCTGAAGATGAGGGTAAAAAATTATTAAACCTAGAAGCCAATATTCACGAACGCATGGTTGGGCAAGAAGAAGCGGTTAAGGCTGTTTCAGCGGCTTTACGTCGTGCTCGAGCTGACCTTAAAGATAATGCTCGTCCAATTGCTAGTTTTTTATTCTTGGGACCAACTGGTGTTGGTAAAACGGAGTTAGCTAAAACTGTTTCTGAAGTTTATTTTGGTGATGAAGCTTATATGATTCGCTTAGATATGAGTGAATATCAAGAAGCTAGTAGTGTTAATAAAATTATTGGTGATGCCAACGGCGTTATTGGTTATTTAACAGAAGCGGTTCGTAAAAAACCATTCTCTTTAATTCTATTAGATGAAATTGAAAAAGCCCATCCAGATATTTTAAATTTATTTTTACAATTATTAGATGACGGTCGTTTAACTGACGGACAAGGACGTACTATTAGTTTTACGCAATCAATTATTATTGCCACGTCTAATATTGGTTCAGTCACTATTCAAGAAAGCATGAAACAGGGAATTGATGTAGCCTTAATCAAACAAGATTTAATCGATAACCAGCTTAATAAATACATGCGACCAGAACTTATTAATCGTTTTGATGGTATTGTAGTCTTTAAGCCTTTAACAGAAGAAAATATTGTAGTAATTGCTACTTTAATGCTTAAACGAATTAAAAAGAGTTTGGGTGAAAAGGGAGTAGATTTTCAAGCCGATAAAGATGGCGTTGCTATTTTGGCGAAAGCTGGTTATGATCCTAAATTCGGGGCTCGTCCATTGCGTCGTGTTTTGCAAGAGCGAGTTGAAGATGAAATTGCTAATTTATTTTTAGCTAATAAATTAAAGAGACGCGATACCGTTTTTATTGGCAGTAACGGAGAAATCGGAGTTACCGCTGGACGCATGTTATAAACTGAATTGTTTAAAAAGATATGATTTTTTTGGGAGCTTTTATTCTAGCCTTAACTTTATCTCTGCTTTTAACACCGCTGGCCAAAAAGGCGGCGCTTAAATGGCAAATTATTGATAAGCCAGATTTTATAAGAAAAATTCATCAAAAACCCATTCCACTTTTAGGTGGCGTGGTTATTTTTATTGTCTTTTTTGCGGTAATCTTTTTATTTTCCGGACAACTATTATCAGGCAGCCTAGAACTTAGACATTGGCTTGGATTTTTTATCGGCGCCTTAATTTTAATTGTTGGTGGCACTCTAGATGATAAATATAATTTTAGTCCGAAGCAACAAATAATTTTTCCAGTACTAGCTATCGTGGCTGTTTTAATTGGTGGTGTGGAAATTGCCAAATTATCTAATCCTTTTGGCGGCTATCTTAGTTTGGTAACTATCGCCTGGTTATCGCCAATATTTATCGCTATTTGGTTAATGGGCATGATGTATACCACTAAGCTGCTCGATGGTGTTGATGGCTTAGTTAGTGGTGTGTCCACCATTGGTGCTTTTGTTATTTTTTTATTTACTTTAACGACTAAATATCATCAACCAGATATTGCTTTTGCTTCTTTAGTTTTAGCGGGTGCTATTTTAGGTTTCTTATTTTATAACTGGAATCCCGCTTCTATTTTTTTGGGAGAAGGTGGTTCTTTATTTTTAGGTTATGCCTTAGGTGTGCTCGCTATTATTTCCGGTGGTAAAATTGCCATTGCTTTACTCGTTATGGGCATTCCGATTTTAGATGTTGCTTGGACAATCTTACGTCGCTTATTGTCTGGCAAAAATCCTTTTAAAACAGCCGATAAGAAACATTTGCATCATCGTTTATTGGCTTTAGGTTTAAATCAAAAACAAACCGTATTGGTATTTTATTTTTTATCAGCTTTATTCGGTCTTTCGGGCTTATTTCTACAAAGCCAAGGTAAAGTATTAGCTTTGTTAGGAATTGTTTTGGTGATGTTAATTTTAGTTATTTCTTTTTCTTATATTTCCTCTAAGCAGAAAATAAAAGCTAAATTATTACTTCATGTTTGCTGTGCTCCTTGTAGTGCTTATTTAATTAAAGAAATTTTAAATCCAGAATTTGCAGTAACTTTATATTTTTATAATTCTAATTTATGTTCCGAGGAAGAATACGAGGCTCGTTTAAAGTGGGTAAAATTTATTGCTGAACAAAATAAAATCCCCTTAATTATTGAACCATATCATCATGACCTTTGGTTGGCTAAAGTGCAGGGCACTGAAAGTGAGCCAGAACGTGGGGCTCGTTGTTTAATTTGTTACCGTGATCGTTTAGAGGTCACGGCTAAAATAGCTAAAGAACAAAACTTTGATTATTTTTCCACTAGTTTATTAGTTTCACCTTATAAAGATGCCAAGGCTTTAGTAGCAATATCTAAAGAGCTTGCTCTTAAATATCAAACAACTTTTTTAGAACGTGATTTTCAAGTAAACGATACTTATAAAAAATCTCAAGAGCTCGCTAAAGAATTAGGTTTTTATCGCCAGAAATTCTGTGGTTGTGAATTCACTAAACGTTAAACATGAAAAATAAACTATTTTTAGTTTTACTTATAATCACCCCTTTATTGTTATGGGTCGCTCCTTCTAGGGCCGCGGCGCCTCTTGATACTGATAAAGATGGCTTATCTGATGACTTAGAGTTGAAGTTTAAAACTGACCCAACTAATCCTGATTCTGATGGTGATGGTTTTAAAGATGGAGCTGAGGTAGATTGGGCTTATAATCCCTTATCTAGTTCTACCGATAAATTATCAAGAAAAATAGAAGTTGATTTAAAAAAGCAACGCTTATCTTATTTTGTAAATGGTATTAAGTGGCGTGAGTTTAAAGTTTCTACTGGTAAGGCGGCGATGCCGACACCGAAAGGAGAATTTAAGATTAGAAATAAAGTAGTTAAAGCTTGGTCTAAGGAATATAAATTGTGGATGCCTTATTGGATGGGAATTGTTGGTGGTGTTGGTATCCATGAATTACCAATTTGGCCCAATGGTTATCAAGAAGGTGAAAAACATTTAGGTACACCAGTGTCTCATGGTTGTATTAGGCTAGGTGTAAAAGACGCCCCATACCTATTTGATCGTCTTGAACCAGGAGTTTCAGTGAAAATATATTAATTGTTTGCTGAACTTTTTAGTGGTATAATATAAGCGTTAAATTACATTTTATTTTGACACTATGCACAAAAAAAGTTATATATTTTCAATTTTGTCAATAATTATGCTAGTCACTTTGACTGGTTGTACTTTTCCGTGGCAAAAGAAAAAAGTCATTACTACTCCTAACGACCAAAATCCGGTAGCAAGTACCACAACGGATACTAATACTAGCATTGTTCCAAGCTCTGGAGAGATTAAACAATTTAAAGATTTAGAAGAGTTGCAGGTTTTTTTAGCTCAACACGTTAGTAATAATACCTCTTTAGTAAAAAGCGGTGCTTTAGTTAATGATGCTCTCACTACGACTGGCGTTGCTGGTGCCGTTAAAGAATCAGCTAGCACAAGCAATGCTCCAACTTATTCTTCTACTAATGTTCAGGTAGCTGGCGTAGATGAGTCAGATATTATGAAGACTGATGGTGATTACGTTTACCTATTAGATTATAGTGATCTTTATATTATTAAAGCTCGACCAGCTGGAGCCGCTTCTATCACCACTAAAATTACTTTTAAATCTCGTCCTCAAGAATTTTATGTTAGTGGTAATCGTTTAGTTGTCTTTGGTTATGATAATCAAATCTTTAATGATAAAACTTACCAAACTTTTAAAAGACAAAGTTCTTATACTTATGTAAAAGTCTTTGATATTTCTGATCCTAAAAACCCAAAACAAATCAGAGATCTTAATTTAGAAGGTAACTATAGTGATTCTCGAGTTGTTGGTGATTATTTATATTTTATTACAAATAATTATCAAAATTATCTTAGCGGCGAACCTCTTTTACCTCGTGTTTTAGATGGTGGTCAAGTTTTGGCTGAAAAATGTTCTTTATCAGCTAAGTGTTATTCTCCAAGTGTTTTCTATTTTGATATTCCATATCAATCATATAATTTTACTTCCGTTACGGCGATTAATATTAAAAATGCTAGTGAAGCTATTTCTGGAGATGTATATTTATTATCCGGTAGTCAAAATTTATATGTTTCTTCAAGTAATATTTACATTACTTATACTGAATATTTAAATGAATATGATATTGAACGTGATGTAACAGTTGATTTAGTAAAAACTCGTTTGTCAGCTGAAAATCAGGATAAGATTAATAAAATTGAAGCCGTTGATAATTTTATTTTATCCAGTGATGAAAAGAAAAATAAAGTTTATAACTTGGTTCAGGCTTACATTGTTAATTTAAGCGATAGCGAACAAACCGCTCTTCAAACTGAAATTGATACTTTACTTAAGCAGACTTTGACTGCTAAAGCGAAAGAGATGGAAAAAACCGTGATTCATAAAATTGCTTTTAATGGTTCACAATTATCGTATAAAGCGACCGGGCAAGTTCCTGGCCATGTTTTAAATCAATTCTCGATGGATGAGAATAACAATTATTTTAGAATTGCTACTACTCGCAGTCAATCTTGGTCACGATTAGAATCTGCTACTAAAGATTCTTATAATAATGTTTATGTTTTAGATGATAAATTACAAACTGTTGGTGCTTTAGAAAATTTAGCTTCTGGTGAACAAATTTACTCAGCTAGATTTATCGGTGACCGTGCTTATTTAGTAACTTATAAGCAAACTGACCCCTTATTTGCGATTAGTCTTAAAGATCCTAAGGCCCCACAAGTTTTAGGAGAATTAAAAATTCCTGGTTATTCTACTTATTTACATCCTTATGCCGATAATCTTTTATTAGGCTTTGGTCGTGATACCGAAACGAATGCTAGCGGTGGCGTGATTAATAAAGGTTTGAAATTAGGTTTATTTGATGTCACTAATCCAAGTGCGCCTAAAGAATTAGATAGTTTTGTAACTGGTGATCAATATAGTGACTCCATTGCCTTATCTGATCATAAAGCTTTCTTAGCTGATAGTTCTAAAAATTTAGTTTCCATTCCCGCTACTTTTAGAAGTGGGGCTTATGGAGCTAAAGTAGAATTTAGTGGTGCTTTAGTTTTTGGTATTAATAATAATAAAATTAAATTACGTGGTCGTATCGATCATAGTGATAATGGTAATTACACCAATCAAGATTATTGGGGTGGCATTGGTTACTTTGATAATTCAGTTAAACGTAGTCTTTATATTGATGATGCTCTTTATACTTTTTCTAATAAATTCTTAAAGATTAGCGATTTAAAGAGCAGTGGTGATAATTTAACTTTAATTAAAACCATTGACTTATTACCTAATTCTGGTAAAGATTTTGAAGTTACTCCGATTTCGACACCAATTGTTGAAACCTCGGTTGTGAAAGAGGGAACAACCGCTTCTTCAAGTGAAGCCAGCTCATCACCACTTGTTAATTAGTTTATTATGAAAT
>Ga0302203_1000919_pt1 | contig 11150 bp, 9 predicted proteins | sample II_Fen_E1_1_FD_194576 | JGI IMG/M metagenome (GOLD analysis project Ga0302203, IMG submission 194576) | Peat permafrost microbial communities from Stordalen Mire near Abisko, Sweden - II_Fen_E1_2 | ecosystem: Environmental > Terrestrial > Soil > Wetlands > Permafrost | place: Sweden: Abisko...
GCATTATCTGCAATGTTTGTTTTAATGCTTGATTCTTTATGATCTATTCGTTTCCTAGTATAAACAGCAGTACCTAATGCTGAAATCATAAACATTGATTTACCTTTACCTGAAATCTCATCAAAATCAATTTTCAATCCAATTATTGCATTGGCACCTATACGTTTCGCTTTTTTCTTTAAATTCTCAATAGCGATATTATATATTTCTTGAAGCTTGTTCTGATATGTCCCCGAAAATCCACCAAACAAATCTGTCAACGAAGCCCCAAAGTCAGAGAAAAAATTTGTTCCAATTACCACATTAGTAGAAATTATTTCAATATAGCGTTCAATTTCTTGATTATCAATACTATTAGTTGTTGTAATTAAAATATGATTATTCATAATTTCTTGTTTTAGTGGTTGCTTTTTATTTATTTACACTTACTCCTAACACCAATACATGTCCAGCAGCGTTTCGCATAGCTGCTCTTTATAGATAGAAAGGCACTATTGATTTTAATTAAAACCCCATGCCAAAGATAAATACTTTATTTCACATTAACTAGCATTTATTCTATCAAATTGAATACACTCAATTTTTGAGCTAAAATGGAATATCAATGAATTATTCATTATGGCACAGTGCATTAAACAGAACCATATTCAATAAATGTGTGTATATTACTTACAAGGAACGAAGTATTACTTACATGCATGTTGGTAAATGTTCGGGAAACGCCTGATTTTAATTATTATCCACTATCTTTGCCCTGCAGATTGTTGTGTATCATTCATCTGGTATATGAATAATGGTGGCAGTCGGTAAAAAACGTTCACTATACATCTGCCCTTAAATGTATACAACCCTTAGAAACAGCTCCATGATAATCATGTCCAGCAATGTCTTAAAATCAGTCTTCACTTTACTGTTATTATCGTTGGTGTGTACGATACATGCTCAAACTACGTATGGCGATACTATATTTTATGATAGTTTCGGACAACATACTATCCGTTTTACCACACCCTATATGCCTGCCGGCAGTTACGCCTTTGCCGACGCTAATGGTACTTCGGCGGCAAAAGAAATTCAGGATAATTTTTACGCTGTGATTGACCCCCGACATATTGCTGATGCAGGTCAGTCGTCATACTTCTGGACCTCTACCAGCCCAAGTTCTTTTATTCCCAGCGGGTCAAGACCTTATTACACTACAGACCATACAGGAAATACCAATGGAGCCGTGATGGTGGTAAATGCAGGCACCACCATAAACTATTTATACAAACGTGATATAGCTCTTAAGACCGGATTTCGTTATCGTTTTTCGTTTTGGATTTACGTAGTAGCCAGAAGCTCGCAGTTTTCTATGGAAGTTGTTAACTCTACCAACAATACCAATAAAACCTTTGCCGGTCCGGTACTCAATACCGAAGGTGTATGGACTCAGTACACGCTGGACTTTCCGGTACCACTCTCAGCAACCAACCTTACCAACAATGTTTCTACCGGCTTACAGAATAAATACTCGCTTGTGGTAGGAAATGACTATTATATCGATGACATTTTATTGAGTACACTTCATACCGATCCGTTAACTGTAAGCGCATCGAACAACGGGTCAGTATGCGAAGGCGCTACAATAAATCTCTACGCAACAGCGGGCGGAGGTGCATCGCCTTTTACCTATTCGTGGAGTGGGCCGGATGGTTATACATCATCAGATCAGCTTCCGACGATACCAAATAGCAATCAGAAAATGGATGGAGTATATACCGTTACAGTGACTGATGCTATAGGACAAATAGCCAGTTCATCGGTGACTACCGTAGTGAATGAAACTCCTAAAAGTGACTTTTCGCTTTCTACCCATGATATAAACAACCGATTTAATGAAGTGACTATGAAGATGCAAACTGAAAGCGGGGCAACTTATATATGGGATTTTGGAGACGGATCAACAGATAACCAGCCAACGACAACGCATGCTTATCTGATAAACGGCTCAACAGGAGAGTTTACCGTTAAACTAACTGTAACAAGCGCTACAGGCTGTACAGGTTCCAGTACAAAAACAATAGAGGTGATTCCATTTATACCCAATGTATTTTCGCCCAATGGAGATGGCATCAATGATTTGTTTATGTCGGGATTTGAAATTCATATTTTTGACAGATTCGGGATATTGTTATACAGTGGTTCATCAGGCTGGGACGGGACATATAATGGAAAAAAAATGGACAATGATACCTATTTTTATGAAGTTCAATACATTGATAACAATATGAAATCACAGACCAAAAAAGGCTATATTACACTAAAAAGATAGATGCTGCTATGGCGAAGCAAGTTATACATCGTGTTATTATCAACATCGTCTCTTTTATTTAAAATCGTGATGAAGCAATTAAATATCTTTAAATACAGTATCTATCGTCTCGTTTTATGTCTTGCTAAAAAGAAATTAAACATATTTTTACCCGAACATAAATTTGTTGCGATTATATGAAAAAACGAATCACACTCCTTTTTTGCTTGCTGACAGCAATGGTTATACCTTCATATATTTACGCAACAGATCCTTATTCAAAAAATCTTGGTTTCGAAACCGGCACATTTTCAGGATGGATAGGATATAATTGGTTACACAGTACTGATGCACCTTCAATAAATACCAGCCCTTCGTTAATATCCCTTCCCACCAGCCGACGACAGGTTATCATGACAGATACTACGGCATACGATGCTAACACCGGAAATGCACTGAAAATTGTGCCTAAAGGATATAAGTACTCTGCCAGACTGGGCGATGTAATTAAAACCGGCGACCCCAATCCACGTTGTTGGGAGCAAAGTCTGCGATATTCGCTCAAAGTTGATTCTACCAATGCGCTTTTGCTAATGAAGTTTGCCTGTGTATTGCAATATGCCAGTGACCATACTGCATTGATGGAGCCTCGCTTTAAGCTGACACTTTATGATCAAAGCGGAAGTTCTATCAATACTTGTACAAATTACGATGTTTATTCGACAAGTACTACTACCAAAGGATTTCAGTCATACACACCTCCCGGAACAACAACTCCCGTTAAATGGAGAGACTGGACGTCAGTAGGTGCTAATTTATTGAGTTATGTTGGTCAAACAGTTACTATTGAATTTATGGCGGCCGATTGTACCGGACGATATCATTACGGTTATGCATATTTTGTGGCGGAGTCTCATCCAATGTATATTACCGTAAAATACTGCTCCGGTGATGTCAATGCCACACTGGCAGCTCCCGAAGGTTTTGAGACCTATAGTTGGGTAGATAGCAACGGCGTGATAATAGGAACCGATAGATCGCTGATTATAAAAACACCCGTAGAAGGAGCGGTATATACCTGTAACCTGATTTCTGCTACCGGCTGTCCGGTATCGCTCAATGCCACTATCGCTAAATATGAACCCAATGCCGACTTCAAATATGAACTGGTAGATTGTAATAATCTTACCAATACAATGAAATTTACCAATACATATCCTGCTACACATGGCACACTGGGTTACAAATGGGATTTCGGCGATGAAACAAGCTCAACGGATCAGAGTCCCACCCATATTTATAAAACTTCGGGGATGCATCCGGTCAGTCTGCAAGTAACCAATCCACCTTCGTTGTGTACCGATTCACTCAGTAAAATGGTAGAAACATTTTATCCGCCATTAATAGGGATAAGTGGTGATTCAACCTATTGTCCGGGATCTACCACTACGTTGAAAGCCCATGGTGCCTATCGGTATTTATGGAGCGATGGATCAACCGGCGATTCTATCCGTGTAGGGAAAAACACTACAGTTTGGATGATCGGATATTCAAGTGTGGGATGCTACACGGACACCATACGGTTTAAGGTAAAGGAAGAACCTGACTGGACATTCACCACCGATGGAAGGGAGTTGTTTTGTCAGGGCGACGGCACTGTACTTTCGGCCGCTGGAGCCGTAAAATACAACTGGAGTAATGGAGCTTCAACAAGTTCAATATCTGTAAAAACACCAGGCATATATAGTGTTACCGGAAAAAATGCCCGTGGCTGCGAGAAATCGGCAACTTTCAATGTAGTTGAGGATCCACTTCCGCAGGTAAATTTCACTCTTTCTACTAATACAATAAATACAAGAGATAATAAACTGACCTGCAATATACCCGATGAAAACGGCGTAAAGTACAGTTGGAATATGGGCGATGGATTAATCGAAACAGGATCATCAATTCAGCACAACTACAGTATTATCGGGGGGACAAAGGAATATAATATAACGCTCACGGCCATAAATAAAAATGGATGTATTAACACTGCCTCTAAAAGCATTGAAGTGATTCCTTTCGTTCCCAATATTTTCTCTCCGAACGGGGATGGAGTAAATGATTTTTTTATGAAGGGATACGATATTCAAATCTACGACAGAAATGGTACAGTGCTTTACAAAGGCACATTCGGCTGGAACGGTACCTATGAAAATAAGAAGTTGGATAATGACACCTATTTTTATCTACTCCGGTATACTGATAGAAATAAACAGGCTAAAACCGTTAAAGGATATATTACATTGAAAAGATAATTATATAATTTCCAATGTAAAACTATTTTCTGTGTAAAAAAAAGTATTTTTGTTGCAACTTAGGTCAATATATCTTGATGAAAAAAAATATCATCATATTTTCCATCGCGCTGATTGCATTTCTTGCAACCACCACTGCTCATGCAGGTGATCTATATACAAAAAATATTGGTTTCGAAACAGGTAGTTTTACTGATAATTGGTCTAGCTATATTTCTTGCGTAAGTTCAAACAATCTGGCTTTTAATTTCAAAAATCAACTATGGGCACTCCCAAACAGTCGGATAACGATTATGACTGATAAGAATGAGTATGACGCGAATACAGGGAATAAACTGAAAACAATTCCCGAAGGGTACAATTACTCTGTTCGGTTGGGAAATAATGATTATTCTTTCGGTTGGAGCCAAAATTTAAAGTATAAAATGAAGGTTGATTCAACAAATAATCTTTTGATAGTTAAATTTGCAGGTGTTTTCAATGATCCAAATTATTCATTTATTCCTAATACAAATAATTTTACTTTTGGTACACCCAGTGATTGCGGACTTGTATTAAATATATTTTATCAAGTGAGTAAAAATCAAACTCCCTGGCACAAATATAACTATACAAAATGGTGTGATTGGACTACGGTAGGATTTCTTTTAAATGATTTTGTAGGTGATTCCATCTCAATAGATTTCAATACTTCTCAGGCATTAAGTAGGTCAGGAGAAACTCCGAAGTTTAGTTTTATTTACTTTGTTGCAGAAACTCACCCGGCAATGATAACAGTAAAATATTGTCCAAATGATACCATTGCCACACTAACTGCTCCTGAAGGTTTTTATCAGTACAAATGGTATATTGGCAACACCGTGTTGGATTCGAGCCAGGTCTTAGTTGTCAAAAAGCCGGTAGTAGGTGACAACTATATTTGTATGGCAAGGTCATATGAAACAGAGCTATCTAAATGTGAAGAATATTTTACGGTTAAGATACCAAAAGTAGAACCTCTAAGTGCTGAATTCACAACCAACCCTATTGATTGCAACCATCTGACTGACACAGTCCATTTCACCAGTTTGCAACCGGTAAAAAACCGCAAACTTATTTACAAATGGGATTTTGGTGATGGAACAACTTCCTCGGAACAAAACCCCAAACATGTATATAATTCATCGGGATTACACAAAGTTCATATGACAATTATTGCTCCTCCCACACTATGCAGTGAAACTTCCAGCAAAATGGTGGAAACATTTTCGCCACATATGGTTGGGATTTCGGGTGACACAACTTACTGTGAGGGCTACACCAACATTCTTAAAGGATACGGTGCACACAGATATAAATGGAGCAATGGTTCAACGGCAGATTCTATCGAGGTTGGGAAAGATACAACGATTTGGATGATAGGATATTCAAGCAATGGATGTAGTAGTGATACTATAAGATTTAAGATTAAAAAGGAGCCTGATTGGGTTTTCACAACGGATGGTAAAGAAGCTTATTGTCAGGGTGAATATACTGTTTTATGGGGTAATGGAGCTGTCTACTACAAATGGAGTAACGGGGCAACCATCAGTTCTATTACTGTAAAAAAGCCCGGGGTGTACACAGTTGTAGCGTCAAATCTGAGAGGTTGCGAAAAATCAAAAACATTTAATGTAATAGAATATCCCAAACCGGATGTCAACTTTTCTATGTCCACCAATACTATCAGTTCACGCCATAATGAAATGGTTTGCTCGGTTCCGTTCGAAAGCAGCGTACAGTATAACTGGGATATGGGAGATGGTACAACTGAATACGGATCATCTATTCAACACATATTCAATAACACTGCCGATATACTTGGGTTTAATAATATTATACTCAAAGCAGTTAATTCTCAGGGTTGTATTGACACGATTTCAAAGAGATTTGAAATTACGCCATTTATTCCCTCCGTTTTCTCGCCCAATGGTGATGGTATAAACGATTTATTCATGGAAGGATATGATTTGAGTATTTTCGATAGAAGTGGAATAGTGGTATATAAAGGTAAAGCGGGATGGAACGGAACTTATATGGGAAAGAAACTTGGGAACGATACCTATTTTTACACATTAAACTATAAAGATAAAGATCATCAGATTGTAACCGTTAAAGGATATATTACATTGAAAAGATAATTGCAAATGAAAAGATTGATTCTTTACTCTTTCATCGCTTTTTGCTTCTTTACAAGCACAAAAGTAATAGCTCAGGCAGATATAAGCATGGCTACTCACTGGTATAACCGAGCTAATTACAATCCGGCCTCTATAGCCAGAACAGAATATATTTATCTTTTCAGCAATGTACGCAAACAATGGGTTGGCGTAACGGGATCACCTACCGTTTTTAATGTTCAGGCATCAGAGTACATTCACAATCTGCATTCTGCTTTTGGCATTTCTCTGGTTAGCGACAAGATCGGTGCTACGCAAGCTATCAACCCTATGCTCTCTTATGCATATCGTATTTCTAATGAGAAAAATTGGTCTTTATCCATGGGGTTGTCTGCCGGAGTATTTACGAGACAAATTGATGGCTCGGTGTTGGAAGCCGATAATGTGAGCGATCCGTCGATATACTCATCCATGGAAAGAATTATCAAGCCGGATGCCAATGTGGGGATAGAACTTCAGACATCACATTTTATTTTCGGTATTTCATCGACCCATTTATTTTCTATAGCCAAAGACAGTAGTTCTTTTCTGAATGCAAACCACCGCTACGGCTATGCTATTTACAAGAATACCGATTCCGAGTTGTTTAATTTCAATGTCGGATTACAAGTGGTTAACCGCTCTAGTCTGATGGTTTACGAAGGTAATGCATCCATACGGTTTAAGCATGCCACCGGGCTTAATACAGGCCCACGGGAGATATTTGACTTAGGAATAACCTACCGTTCTTCCCATCAATCTACCTTCCTGTTCGGACTGAACATCACCCAGAATCTTCGTGTAGGCTATGCGTATGATCAAAGCTATTTGACCGGCTACAACAAGAATTCCAGTCACGAAGTAATGCTTGAGTACCGCATACCTTCTAAAGCTGCATCCACCTGTATTCAGTGCCGCAACAATGATTACTGGTACTACTAGTCCGGATTTATTTGAAATTAATCTTCTTCACTTTAAATCCCATTTCGAGTAAGATATCTGCAATCTTTACCCGGAAATCGCCCTGCACCAGGATTTCACCGTCGCGCGAAGAACCACCTGCACCACATTTTACTTTCAGTAGTTTTGCCAGTTCCTTCAGTTCACTGTCTTTGCCCTGAAACTCTGTAACGAGTGTGGCGGGTTTACCGTTGCGTTTGTCCAGTTCCACGCGTAAAGGCTCAGATTGCCTTTTCTTCTCAGGTTTTTCAGCCGCTTTTTGAACAGGGCTTTCTTCTACCTGTGGCACTGTTTTTTTTACTTCGTTCAGTTTATCTCTCCAATCCATAATATCCTCCAAATCTCCATTTAAAGGAGAAGTTATATAATGTTTATGTGTCTAATTGATATTCCCCTTTAGGGGTTATTTTCTTAAAGAATTCCCAGATAATAATTCCACCGGTAACACTGACGTTTAGCGAATGCTTGGTACCAAACTGAGGAATTTCAATACAACCGTCACATGCATCCACTACGCTCTGTTGCACTCCTTTTACTTCATTACCCAGAACAACTGCATATTTCTTCGCCGGATTGAGTATCAGCTCCGGCAACAGCGTGCTCCCAGCGGCCTGCTCTATCGCAAACACGGTATAATTCTGTTTCCTAAGCTCTTCTAAAGCCTGGTGCGTATCTTCAAAGTATTTCCACGTAACCGTATTTTCCGCACCAAGTGCCGTTTTATGAATTTCGGCCTGAGGAGGCGTGCTGGTAATACCACATAGATAAACGGCTTCCACCAAAAAAGCATCGGCAGTTCTGAAAACCGACCCCACATTGTGTAAGCTCCTTACATTGTCAAGCACTACAATCAGTGGAGTTTTTGCCTTTTCTTTGAATTCATCCACCGTCAGGCGGTTCATTTCTGTTATCTTAAGTTTCTTCATAAATTTAATGTAATGATATGGTGATGAGATAATAAGGTAATGAAAGAATCTTCACATTATCATATCACCACATCATTTAATTAATGATATTGCTTTTTCAATGATTGTATCTATTCCTTTTTCCTGATCAAGGATACTTAAATTGACTGTATAATCGGGTTCAATACCAAATTCGGTGTTTTGCATGTCGGAATTGAACATGGGACTAGCCGAAAACCGAACCATCCAACCGTTAGGCAGTTCGCTTGAAAAAGGTAAGCCTCCTCCACCACCTGTTTTGTCGCCTACGATAATGGCGTTGGGAGCTCTTTTCATGCGGTTTACAAAGTCATTGGTGGCACTGTAGGACAACCGGTTGGTGAGAATAATCACCGGGAGTTGCCACTGTATGGTTTTATGGGTAGGAGTAATAATTTCTACCGCCGCCGAAAAATCCGAATGACCATTACCCGTTTTATGACGGATATATCCTGTAACTACATCGTTGGTAAAAAAATAAGAAGCCAGTTGTTTCGACAAATCCAGCGAACCACCACCGTTATTCCTGACATCGATAATCAGTCCACGGCAGTTTGCAAAAGATTTCATGGCATACGCCATATTATTGTCCGAAAAAGAATCGGAAAAACTGCCGTAATAAATATAACCTATCTGATTATTGTTGATCTTTGTATATTTAAGGCCTCCCGCTATTCTGTAATTTTTACCCAGGTATCTGTCTTTTTCAATAAGATCAGTGCTGAAATTGTCGGGATAATCTTCGAACCACTTCCAGTACCTACTTCGATCGAAGCTCGAATACAGATTTACATGACCATCTTTCAGTTCCGCAAGCATGTTTCCCAACAAATCGAAGAAAGCAACTTCGTCCTTTATAGCCGGCAGCTTATGATGATATACCGTATAAATAGAATCCCAATTGATTTTTTTATAATCAATATAACAATATCTGGTGTCAATAATGTTCCACAAAGCCTGAAAATTACCCTTGTAGGTGTTGGGTTGCATTTCGGGCTCACGCATGCACGATGTTATCATGGTCACCACAAACAACAGCACAAAACCAGATCTTTTCTTTACTCCCGTCTTATTCATTGGTGCTGATAAAATTAGGTGACAGCTTCTTCTTTCTTCCGGAAAAAGATACGACATCGAAAGTAGTTCCAACCATCAAACTAAACGAATTTCGTTTAAAAACCATATCGTTAGCCTCATACTTCAGGTGTTGATAAGCCAATCCAACCTGCCAGGTTGATTGCGCGAAAGGAATATCCACCGTGAGTTTCGGATTTATGCCGCGTTTGTTGTGCAGCGAGCTGAAATGAGTCAACCCGGCATGGTTTCCCAGTTCAAACATCTCGTAATACGATGTTCCTGCCAACGGAACAAACATCCATCCTATTACGGGAGTTTCGGCTGAGAGCTGAAGGCGCAATGTCCTTCGAAGCAGGGAAACATCATACCGTATCACCCCCGATACATTGAGATTCGTTGCCATATCCATATTTACCGGGTTATTGATATTGCGGGTCAAATCTTTAAACCCAAAGTCCACATCCCAGCTTCCGCCAACCAATACATGGAATCTATTTGCAGGACGAAAATGATACTGCATACCGAAACTGTAGTTTGCCCCGAAGTAAAGCATCGAAGCCGTTCCCGCTGGATTGTAAGCGATGGCTCCTACCAGATAATACTGATGCTGAATGGAAATATTGTTGTTGCGTAACGACAAAAAGCGGCGACTTTCATGATTAAAATCAAAACCACTGCCACTGTAAGTTAGGGGCGACAGATAAGGATCGGTAAGTTGAAGCGAAACATATCCTAATGAATTTGTTCGGGTCGTTACCAGGTATTTATCTGCCTCAGTCTGCTGCGCCACAGCAACCAGATGAGACAAAACAACCAACGTTACTAAAACCAATTTCTTCATCAGGGAAAGTATTAAAGAGAATTATGCCTACAAAAATAACAAAAATGTTTGGTATAAAGCCTGCTTCGGACAGGCGATTCATTATTTGAGAAACCTTGTTTCATATTGCATTGTGTATGTCCTGAATAGATTTTATGTTGGCAGAAATAATTATCTTTGCATACATTTGATTTATTAAGCCCATAAATTATGAAAAAACTGGTTTTTGCCACCAACAACGCTCATAAACTGTCCGAGGTCAGAGCTATACTCGAACCTGAATTTTCCATTATCAGTCTGGCCGACCTGAATTGTAACGAAGACATTCCCGAAACTGCCGACACATTGGATGGAAATGCCCTTTTGAAAGCTCAATATATACACGATAAGTTCGGGCTGGACTGCTTCGCCGATGATACCGGATTGGAAATTGAAGCCCTCAACGGCGAACCTGGTGTTTACTCGGCGCGCTATGCCGGCATGGAGTGCGATGCCCGAAAGAACATGAACAAGGTATTGACCAAACTTGGAGACAACCCGAACAGAAATGCCTGTTTCCGCACCGTGATAGCCCTGATA
>Ga0302203_1000926_pt1 | contig 11090 bp, 8 predicted proteins | sample II_Fen_E1_1_FD_194576 | JGI IMG/M metagenome (GOLD analysis project Ga0302203, IMG submission 194576) | Peat permafrost microbial communities from Stordalen Mire near Abisko, Sweden - II_Fen_E1_2 | ecosystem: Environmental > Terrestrial > Soil > Wetlands > Permafrost | place: Sweden: Abisko...
TAATACGTCCTTTTATTTCATCCGATTCAATATGGAAAACTGTAACCGAGTTTTCTATTGCAGTCTCGGTAGCTACCCGTTGAATACTCTGGACAATGATCTTTTTTGCTTCCTTGTTAGCCGTCATCTTAGCTTCTTCCATAATGTCATTGATATATGACATGGCTTCTGTTTTGGCTTCTTCTTTCAATGCTTCAACCAAACGCTCTTTTGCCTGATCGGCAGATAGACCTGATATAGTTTCAAGTTGTTCATGAGCCTGATGATTCAGGTGCTCCAATTCCTTTTTCTTGACTTCAATGGCGTTATGTTGTTGCTCAAGCGAATCTTTTAAGCCATCAACTTCATTGATTTTACGTTGAACATCACCTTGTTTCTGGTTAAGTTGCAATTCTTTTTGCTGAAGTCTTACTTCTACAGATTGGATTTTTGCGTTACGTTCTTGAACCTGTTGTTCATGTTCTGCTTTTAAAGCAATAAATTTTTCTTTAACTTCAATTAGTTTATTCTTTTTGAGAAGTTCAGCTTCAGCCTCAGCTTCCAGAACTGCTCGTTTGTTGACAAAGCGTAGAAGGGCAAAAGTCCCTCCGGCTCCGATAACAAGTGCAATCAGTCCAATTATTATGTTTTCCATCTTGTGAATTTAAAGTGTGTAAATAATTAATAATATGTGTGTTGGCAATTTAGTCTATTGTAGTTGTTGGCATAAAAAACGCATTGCATCGAAGGAATACAAACCTTAAAATGATTAAAGTTTTACCTTAACAATGTAATGCGGAAAAGAATGTCTTGAAAACGATTTAAATGTATTTAATCCTCGGAGAGCAATGCTTTTAATTCATTATCCAAAGATTGAATTTTTTCTGCTAAAGGAACTGTATCTTCGCTTAACTCTTGTTTTGAAACAATTACAGCGATTCGAAATGCCACCAATGTAAGTATTTCTTCGGTAGGCCGTTGGCTGTATTGTTTCTGGTATTGCTCCAAAATTTGTACGACCATTTTTTCAGCCTTCCGGTATAACTCTTCGTCATTGCGAGGAATACTTAATGGCAGTCTAAAGCCACCAATCTGAACATTTATTGTAAATTTATCGTCTTTCATAAGCTCTATTCATCCAAAAGAGCTAAACACTTGTCAATTTCCCGCACCATTTTTGTAATTTGTTGCCTGGATTCAGCTTTTTCACTCTCTGAAGTCCCCAGGTTTCTGGCAGTTTGTAAATGGTCGTAATTTTTTCGAAGTTCCAAGATCTCTTGATGGGCAAGCATTAAATCGGTCTGTTTCCGGTCTAATTCTGCTCTCATCAAGGAGTTTTGCTCTTTTAAAAACAAATACTCCGAAATTAACTTTCGCAGTTTTATCTCAAATGCGTGTATAAGTTCTTCGTATCGGTTCGTCATTTTTCAAAAAAATCTACACAAAAATACGCTTTTCGATTGAAATAATAAAACATTTTCTGCTTTTTTCTTGAAAATAGCCATTTAGTGATATTAAGTTTCATTTAAAAAGCAAAGAAATCTGTCTAAACAAGTATTGAGTTATTTTAATTTTCTCGTCAGATCCAATAACCCATTCACAATGGTGAGAGGATGAGCAGGATTACCGGGGATGTAAAGATCAACAGGATATTTACTCAGAAAACTGCGGTCTATGGCCGGACTCCCTGCAAATAATCCCCCGCTGATAGCATCCGTTCCTACTAATACGATTATCTTAGGGTCGGGAGTGGCATCATAGCAAATTTGTACTGCATCAGCCATGTTTTTGGTAATAGGACCTGTTATAACAATCCCATCGGCATGACGAGGGGAAGCCACAAAATCAATACCAAAGCGACTTATATCAAACTGGACATTGTTGGCTGCATTCAGCTCCATCTCGCAGCTGTTATCCCCACCTGCAGATATCTGCCGGAGTTTAAGTGACCTTCCCAGGACCCGGTGTATTTCCTTTCGTACCTGTTCGGGGTTTACTTCTACTGCTTTGTCTTCTCCTTCCCTTATGATTAATCGGTCAAGTACATTACTTGCCAGCTTGTAATCTTTTGTAAAAGAGATCTTTTTAGGGAAACGCATGGCGCATTCACCACAGAAAGTGCATTTTCCCAAATCAATGCTTACCGGGTTGACTGAAATAGCGTCTGTCGGACAAAGTGCCATTAGCTCTTCCTCGTTTACTTTCTCCCGGCTGATAATTGGCCGTCCTCTGAAAATGCCGGGAACTATGGCAGTCTTTACATTCGGTATAAACTGCTTTCCCTGATGAAACACTATTTTTAGATTTTCGAACATCGCTTTTGCGTATTAATTTCTTTACTACCTACTACCTACTATTTACTACTTACTATAAATCATGTCCTGAATAGGAAAAGTTGAAACTCTTATTACAAATCGGAAAATCTGATATCTCATTGTTTCTGACCGATAAAGCAAGTGCCAGCCAATTATGAAATGAAGGATCTTTAATTTTATAAACCATCAGGCAACCGCTTTCGTCCGTCAATGCACAATGGCAGATTTCACCACGCCAACCTTCAACTAACGAAAGACAGAACGAGTCAGGAGCAGGGGTTTTTAATTTCTCTTGTGTTAAAGGAGGAACCGGTACATTCGATATTAATTGGCGGATATAGCTGATTGATTGTTCAATTTCTTCCCTGCGGATCTGAATCCGGGAATAGACATCGCCATGCCGTTTTAAAATAGGACTATGTTTTAATTCAGGGTATAGGGAAAAAGGATGTGATGTCCTAATGTCACGGTTCAGGTTTGTCATACGAGCTGTCATGCCCACTGCTCCAATGGATATTGCATCAGCATTGGATACAACACCTGTCCGTTCAAAACGGGATAAGGCACTTGGCAGCATGAATAACTTTTCAGCCATTTCCTTAAATTCAGGCTCGAAAATATCCAGTACTTGTGTCAATCGTTCCGCTAAAGCAGGTGTAAAAGGGAACTGGTTTCGTCCGGGTCTTATTAATCCTTTTGCCAGACGGCTTCCAACCCATTCCTGCAGGTAGTTGATAATGGGTGTCCGTAGCCTTCCAAAAACAGAGCTACCTAACTGATAAGCAATATCGGTACATGCCCCGCTCAAATCGCTTACATGAATAGCCACACGTTCCAGCTCCAGTGCCAGGGTTCGTGCAAATTCAATATCCCGGGTTGTCTTAAAGCCGCATAAACTTTCCCATATATGGGCAAAGGTAGTGCCGTGTCCAACAACGGTATCACCGGCAATATCTTCGGCAAGGGTGGCTCGTTGCAGTAGTTTCTTCTTTTCAATAAACAGTTGCTCAATGCCCCGGTGCTGGTACCCAAGTTGGATCTCAAGGTGCAGGATTTGTTCACCGTTGCAGATAAACCTGAAATGCCCCGGTTCTATAATCCCGGCATGTATAGGACCTACACCTACTTCATGAAGTTCTTCGCTGTCGATGGAAAAGAATGGATAGTTTTCTTTGGTTTGTGACATGTCATCCCGGTTAAAAGCATAACGTACCGGTTTTAACCAGGGATGATCTATAAAGTTAATTCCAAAGTTTTCATGTATTTCACGTTCGAATTTTTCAAAACACAATAGCTTGGGTGTAAACGATTCAAGGGAATGTGCTTTGTTTACAAGACAGGTAGAAACCAGTATCTTATGAGTCGAATCATCGGCAATGCAGCAAATAAGTTTAATGTTATTGCCCACTTTATATCCGAAATAATTCACACAATGTCTCTCTGTATGGGCACGAACCAAATCAAGGTTCATGTCATAAAAAGATTCATAATTACTTTCCGGAATATCCGAAAGCTGAATCGTCTGGTTGTTTTTTATGCTGATATAATTCATATTCGTTATTCGTTTAATAATTTGAAAAGCTTTAATAGTTTGAAAAGTTCCGTGTTCCGTGTTTCGGGGTTTTGGATCTTTTTTTTTCTACCAACTACCAACTATTTTACTACCTACTTGCTCCTTACTTCTTGCTCCTTATCTCTGATAATCAATGCGGCAGCAACAGTATGCTGTTCTTTATCAAATCCACAAAAATAAGTGGCGGGTTTAATCCCAGATAGGCAGCACCACCAATCAGGATAAACTGCGATACCGACCTCCATGGGTTGATAACGGGTACTTTCGATTCATCAAAATTTACTGCCGGGATAAATAAGATCTTAAATATATTCCTGGCAAATGCCCAGATGATCAGTGTCAGCAATAACAATACAACTAGTAACAGGATCAGTTGGTTCGATTCGAAGAGTGACCTGAAAATCAGGAACTCACTCACAAACATTCCTGAAGGTGGCATGGCAGTGACACTGATAAAGGCCAGGAGCACTACAATGGCACCTGTGGTGTTGTATTTGAAATAGTTGCCCAACATGTATATGTTTTTATTCTTAAATACACGGTAGATCTGATTGTATTGAAAGAAGAAGCTGGACTTCACAAATGCATGAAGCACAATGTGAAGTATAGCGGCATAATATCCTATTCCCCCGGCTGCAATACCCAGCATCACCAATCCCATATGTTCTACGCTTGAATAGGCCATCATGCGCTTTATGTTCTTTACTTTGATCATATAGACGGCTGCAATGAACAACGATAAAAAAGCAGCGATACCAACCACCAGGCTTGCCCAATGGAGCAACGGGGTATTGGCCATGATAACATAAATGCGGAATATCCCGACAAAGCCCATGCACATAACGATACTCGACAGCAAGGCAGAAGCTGGTCCCGGTGCTTTATCCTTCGCATCCACCCCGGCAGTAAACATGGGGAATAGCCCAAGCTTGGCGGTAAATCCGGTGAAGATAAATAAGAATGCAAGTCGTAACCACGACAAGTTCAGGATAGAACTATGTGCCAATAAGTTCTTGTATGATAAATCATCCGAACCTGCCTTGGCAAATGAAAGGCTTAAAAACAAAATTCCGATAAATACAAACGTAATGCTGATGGCACAGATAAAAACATATTTCCAGGTACCTTCCAGTGCCAGTTTATTCCGGTGATGATAAATCAGGGCAGAAGCACTCAGGGTGGTTATCTCGGTGAAGATCCATACCACAGCAATATGATTGGCCAGGTAGGCGGCACTGACCGCTGTGATTAACAGCACCAATGCCCCGAAATAGGTGGCAGTTGACCGCGGTGTTTTCTCTTCGCTTTCCTCAATGTAGATATGGCTGTGTATGACCGCCGGAATGGAAATGATAGTTGCTGTCAACAACATGATAATCCCCAGCGAATCAAAGGTGAAGTAGGTCGATTCTGTCTGGTTGTAATTCATACAGGCATATACTGTGAATGCGCATTGCAGGGCTATGAATAACCATATCAGGGCGTAATTGAGCACTTTGCCACGGTTGAAGAAGAGTCCGGTTCCTATTAATACCGATCCTATTAAATATATTTCTATCATAAATTTGCTTATTTTGATTAAATCAATTGTTTATATATTTTCGTCAGGTTAGACTTATAAACAGTTTTAATCCCAATGGTAAATTGTAAATGGTTAAATTGTAAATTTTTAATAGTCCTTTAAATTCGTCAGTTGGTTTACATCAATATCCTTAAAGACATCCCCGATCTTATTCAGGAAAATCCCCAGTATAAGAACACTGGCAAAAATATCAAGCATAATACCCAGATTCACCAGCATGGGCATTTCGTTTCCTACTGCCAGCGACAGTACAAAAACGCCATTCTCAATAACCAGGTATCCCATCACGTGGGTGATTATTTTCCGGCGTGTGGCAATAAAGTAAAGTCCTGTAAACAGGGTCGAAAGGGCAACCACAAAATACATTTTATCCAGGTAACTTTCTTCCATGGTTTTTGATAGCAGGATGGTAGTCACTACAATCACCGTGGTAATGATCAGGGATACGAAATTTGGCAGGTAAGGTTCTGCCTCCCGTGTGATATGGTTTCGCTTCAGTACATGTTTTAGAAATACCGGTACGGCAATCGATTTAAAGATGATGGTCTCTAACAGGATTAATATCAGGTTGAGGGTGTTGATGTGTTTCAGTTCCAGGAATGCCACAAAGAAAAGCAGTACACCCTGCAGTGCCAGCACATTTACATAGGTTGTCATGCGGTTTGCAATGGCCATGTAAAACAGAGAAATAAGGAATACGATAAGAAGTACGTGTAACATAAGTTCTTAATTAAAAATTAATAAATTGATTATGAGCTAGGTCTTAAGTCCCCGCAATTTATGCCGATTTATCGGAAGGGGATTTAGGGGTTTCTTAAATAAATTTCCCCGATACCAGCAACGCCCCAAAGAATATAAGTATCGCTACTGACGAAAGTACCACGATAAACTGTGCGTTATGGTTCATTCGCGAACGTGCCATAAACGATTCAATGATACCCACTACAATTGCCAGAAATGCCTGCATAACAAAAAACAACGGGATGGCATATCCGTAAGGGATTGACCCGCTGAACAGGTTAAAGATAATCGCCCCGTACACGGCAAATTTCAGGTATCCTGCTGTCAGGATCAGCCCCAGGTCGAAGCCACTATTGTCCAGAATCATTACTTCGTGCACCATGGTAAGCTCCAGGTGTGTTTTCGGGTCATCAATCGGCATGCGGCTGTTTTCAATCATAGCAATCATTAAGAATACAAAGGCAGCCAGTACACCCAGTGCATAGGTAATCGACGATCCCAGGTGCAGTGTGGAGAAGATCTCCTGGAACGAAGTATGGCCGGTCATTAACGCCAGCGACCCCATCAGGATAAAAAAGGCTGGTTCCGCAAACATCGAGTAGAGTGCTTCGCGGCTTGCCCCCATGCCTTCAAAGCTGCTGCCGGTGTCCATGGCTCCGATGATGCTGAAGAACTTGCCCAGTCCCAAAACGTATGCAAAGAATATAAAGTCACCGTTAAAGCTGATGAGTCCCTTTGATTGTCCGAACGGCACTACCAGCATCGCCACGAATACAGATGAAAAGTATATCGTGGGGGCAATGCGGAAAACAAAACTCGAAGTCTCGCTATACACCGCACCCTTTTTGAACAGACGCATCACATCCTTGAGTGGCTGGAATATCCCGGGTCCTTTACGTCCGGAAGCAATGCTTTTCGTTCGGATGATGATACCGGTAAAGAATGTTGCGGCTAAGATGATCAATAGTAAACTCAGCATATTATTTCTGTTTTAATTTTTTTTATTTCTTAATTGTGAATTGTGCATCAATTCATTTTAATATAGCGAACCTGCTATGTAACGATGATCATGCTGATTTTCATCCGCGTTGTTTCAAACCGTTTTATATGCATTCAAATTCTTATCTAAATGACATTGATTCCTATTCTTTCTTTTCTTGCATTTAAAACCTGATTTTCTTTTGTTCAACCTTAGTAGCCTGAGTGTCTCCTCTAACCTTCAACCTTATTCTTTTATTCTAATAAACAATTCATCTTTTTCAATAGAAAGAATAAGGTTAAATACTGAGGCTTCGGCTTGACTACTAAGGTTTAATTAGAATAAAATAAGGTCTTTATAGTATAGTATTTTTTTTATCTAACAATTTTGAACTCTGCATTCCTAATTCTGCATTATTTCTATAACTCTTTTAAAAATTCAACAAATTGCATTATTGTGTCGTACAGTATCGGAATGCTGATCACCAAAACGATAAACAGGATCCCGTACAGGATATAAAATTGCAGCTTCCCGTTTTGTACAAACCGGAAACGTCCTAAGAATAATTTCAGAAAAGAAATCGGATAGTCGATAACCCATTTTTCTATTTTATCGTATGGTCGTGTCTCCAGATACGCCGTTGTTGGAAATATCCCTTTCACTTCTTTCTCTTTTTTAAAGATCAGAAATACCATCCCAAAGAGCTGGCTGTAAGTCTTTACAAACGAACTGGCGGTGTACTGTATTTTTGCAGTCGGGTTTGTGTACCCGCAATTCCACGTTGGCAGTATGGCGACGGTTCTTTTATGCAGTACCAGTTTCCGGATGCCCAGAATCAATCCTGTTAAGAGTATTAAATACCAACTGGCATGGCTGACGGATACCAGTACTTCCAGGCCATTTCCTTGGAATGATGTAAAGGGTAGTTGATGCACACCGGTAAACAGTTGAACCGGCTTTACCAGCAGGTCTAAAAAGATGGCTGGAAACAGTCCAATGAAAATAATAAAAGCAGCAATAAAATATAAAGGCAATAACTGAAGGAACGGAACTTCCCGTACCTCATGTTCAAATGGTTGTCTTGGGTTCCCCAAAAATACGACCCCGAATGCTTTGGTGAAACACATTATGGCCAGTCCGCCTATCAACACCAGTCCCATGACGGTAAAAGCACTGCCGATTAAGGTGCCAATCAATGCATTTTGCATCCAATAGTACAATCCGGTGTAGAGGATAAATTCTGAAATAAAGCCGTTAAAGGGAGGTACTCCCGATATGGCAATGGCCGCAATTAAAAACAGGATCGTGGTCTGCGGCATTTTCTTTACCAATCCTCCCAGTTTCTCAATATCCAGCGTGTGTGTCGCCTGGTATACATTTCCGGCCGTAAAGAACAAGAGGGATTTGAATAATGAATGGTTCAGGGTGTGCAATAGTGCCCCGGCAAAGCCCAACGAACTTAATACAGGATTGTTTGTGCCCAGTCCGATACACCCAAGCCCTATTCCAATGCCTATAATGCCGATATTTTCAATGCTGTGGTAGGCAAGTAACTTTTTTAGGTTATGTTGCAATATGGCCAGCATAACTCCGTATACGCCCGAAATGACAGACACGATGAGAATGATATACCCCACGGTCGTATAATCGACATCGATAAGCAAAAGCATACGTAATATTCCAAAGATCCCTATTTTAATCAGTACCCCCGACATGATGCCCGATATGTGGGCAGGTGCAGCAGGATGTGCATACGGCAGCCAGGTATGGAAAGGTACAAAGCCTGCCTTAATGGCAAACCCGATAAAGAAGAACAGGTATAGCATTAACGAGAGTGCCCCTGAATGGGTCATGGAATAACTGTGTATGGCACTAAAATCGTAGCTGCCTGTCTGACTTGCTACCCAAATGAATCCTAGCATTAGGAACAGGATGGACACATGCGATTGAATCAGAAAATTAATGCCGGCCCTTATGGTACCTATCTTTTCATGTTCGAATATTATAGTCAGGAAGGCCGAGAGTGCCATGATTTCCCAGGCTACCAGAAAAGCTATGCTGTTCTGTATGGCGCAAAGGCTTACCAGCGAAGCCTGGAGCAGTATAAAGAAAATGCTATGTAAATTTATATTCTTTTTCTGGTTACTATATGCCCTCATATAGAATATGCCGTAGAAGCCTCCCGTCAGAAAAGTAAAGTTGATAAGCAGTATAAACCAGGCGGAAAGTGCATCGATATGCAATTGTATCGGGCCGCTTACCAGACTACCCGGTAGCTCCAGGTCGAAATTTTGCCCCGTTAATCCCTGTAAAGCCAGGTAGCTTGTGAGTATTGCAATTGTACTGACCGTGGTATATACAGCAATGGCTTTCCCTTTCATTTTTACAAAAGGGATAAGGCAGATGGCCATGAACGGAATCAGTATAAATACCCACACAAAGTTCATAATATGATATTAAAGACCGTCAGTATAAAAATGCTCACTATAAAAATAATCCCATAAAGCACGTACGATTGCACCCGTCCGTTTTGAATAAACGTGAAATAGTTTGCTGCATAAACCAGCCTGTTGGTTATCAAATGTATTATCCTGAATTCAAAGAAGTCGTGGTAATGTGATATATATTTTTTATCCCGTGGAAATATCTCCCCGGGTTTCAATTCCTCATATTGTTTTCGTTCAATTACCAGGAAGTTAAACATCTTGCTCAGCGATTTTGAAAATGATTTGCCGGTGTACTGTATCCTGCTGGTAGGTGCCGTATAACCACAACCCCAGGTGGGTCCTACCACCTGTGTTCTTCCACGCAGGGTAAGTGCCCGGATTCCCCAGAATAAAAGGACAACAACAATAAAAATCAGGGAATAGAAACTTATGTTCCGCATGATCGAAATGTATTGCCAGAATTGTACCGGCATAGGTACTGCTGTGTTTTTGGAGAATCCTGAAAGTATATTCCCGATAACCTCCAGGTATACCTGTGGAAAGATGGCTATGCTAATCATCCCGAGGATAATGACATATTGCGGAATCAACATCACCTGACTTACTTCATGCGGTTTATGTGGCAACGGCTGCCGTTGGTTTCCCAGAAAGATTGTGCCGAATGTCTTGGTAAATGTCAGGATGGATAGTCCCCCGATAATACTCAATCCGGCAAACGTAAGTAACATGAGTATGATTTGAGTCATGCTCTGTAGTTGTAGACCCTGTATCAGTCCACTGTAAATCAGAAATTCGGATATGAATCCGTTGAAAGGAGGCATGCCTCCAATAGCAATGGATCCTATCAGGAACAATACCGCTGTACGTGGCATGCTTTTGATGAGTCCGCCCAGCTTTTCCATGTCCCGGGTGTGGGTTTGCTGATACACCGATCCTGCTGAATAAAACAACAGTGATTTGAACAAAGAATGGTTAAGCACGTGCAGCAAGGCACCGCCAAATCCAAGGTAATATAAAACAGGCACATTGTTTCCCAGACCGATTAAACCGATGCCTATCCCGATACCTATTATCCCTATGTTTTCTATGGTACAATAGGCCAGCATTCTTTTAAAGTCCCTGTGAACAGCTGCATTTATAATTCCATATAGTCCTGTAAGCACGGATACAGTCATCACAATCTCTCCCAGGATCAGGTAATCGCTTTTCAGGTATGATGCTACCCGGAAGATACCATAAATACCCAGCTTCACTATCACTCCCGACATCACTCCCGATATATGCGATGGGGCTGCCGGGTGGGCGTGAGGCAGCCAACTGTGCAAAGGAATAAACCCTGCTTTCAGTCCAAAACCCACAAAGAATACCAAAAATAACCAGATATTGCTGTTTGTCCCAAAATAACGGGTAAAGGCATCAAAGCTAAACGAGCCTGTCTGGAAGTACACCCATACAAATCCAATGGTCAGAAAAA
>Ga0302203_1000930_pt1 | contig 11064 bp, 10 predicted proteins | sample II_Fen_E1_1_FD_194576 | JGI IMG/M metagenome (GOLD analysis project Ga0302203, IMG submission 194576) | Peat permafrost microbial communities from Stordalen Mire near Abisko, Sweden - II_Fen_E1_2 | ecosystem: Environmental > Terrestrial > Soil > Wetlands > Permafrost | place: Sweden: Abisko...
ATAGTTATTGTTAATTTTATTAAAGGTGAACACAAAAGTATGCATTATTCTGTAAATATGCAATATGTTTAACCGATATATGCATATTTGTCGTATTTCTGGTTTATTATGCCGTTTGGGTTGTATTTTTATTCAACCTGACAACTTTCTATTAAAGTTGCTTGTCTGACATTCCGTAACAACCAAGTTGTAGGTAGTTGGAAATACGTCAAACAAGCAGCCATCTCTCATTCCGAAAATTATCGTAAAATAATGGTCGGTTGAAATAACAAATTAGAACTCGGCATTGTTCGGTGTGCGTGGAAAAGGAATCACATCGCGTATATTCGACATGCCGGTAACGAACAATAACAGGCGTTCAAATCCAAGTCCGAACCCGGAGTGAGGCGCAGTTCCGAATTTACGGGTTTCAAGATACCACCAAATGTCTTTCGTTGGTACGCCCATTTCATCGGCCCGTGTTTTAAGCTTCTCATAGTCTTCCTCACGTTGCGATCCACCAATGATTTCACCGATTTTAGGGAACAAAACATCCATGGCACGTACGGTTTTTCCATCATCGTTTTGTTTCATATAAAACGATTTGATTTCTTTAGGATAATCGGTCAAGATAACCGGTTTTTTATAATGCTGTTCTACCAGATAGCGTTCGTGTTCCGATTGTAAATCCGTTCCCCAGCTAACAGGGAATTCGAATTTTTGTCCTTTTGCAACGGCAGCTTCCAGAATTTCCACACCTTTCGTGTATGTTACGCGTTCGAAATCGTTGTTTACCACAAAGTTCAATCGCTCCAGCAATTCTTTGTCGTACATGTTGCAAAGAAAATCTAAATCGTCTTTACAGTTATCAATAGCCCATTTTACACAATATTGAATAAAATCCTGAGCCAGTTGCATATTGTCTGCAATTTCATTGAAAGCAACTTCAGGTTCAATCATCCAGAACTCAGACAAGTGACGTGGTGTGTTTGAATTTTCAGCACGGAAAGTAGGTCCAAAGGTATAAATGGCTCCCATTGACATAGCAGCCAATTCGCCTTCGAGCTGACCGGATACGGTTAAGCTGGCTTGCTTACCAAAGAAATCGTTGCTGTAGTCTATCTGTCCTGTTTCGTCTTTTTTCAGGTCGTACAGGTTCATGGTGGTTACCTGAAACATCTGTCCGGCACCTTCGCAATCCGAAGCTGTAATAATGGGTGTATGAAAATAGAAGAAACCACGCTCGTGAAAGAAAGTGTGGATAGCCATAGCCATGTTATGACGAACACGAAAAATAGCTCCGAATGTATTGGTACGTGGACGCAGATGCGCTATTTCACGTAAAAATTCCATTGTGTGTCCTTTCTTTTGCAAAGGATAGCTTTCAGGATCGGCAATACCGTATATTTCGATTTTTTCGGCTTGAATCTCTACATGTTGTCCTTGCCCCAGCGACTCTACCAGTTTGCCGGTTACGCTAATACACGCACCAGTGGTAATAGGTTTGAGGAACTCATCCCCAAATTTTTCATTATCAGCTACAACTTGTATATTATTGATGGTCGAACCATCGTTCAACGCAATGAAACTTACATTTTTATTTCCACGGCGGGTTCGAACCCATCCTTTAATGTTAACTTCGGCACCAACATCTGTACGTTTAAGTGCATCAACAATGACCGTTCTGCTCATAATGTTTCTTTTATAGAGATTTTTCTGAATTATTAATTGATTTTTTGAGAGTACAAAAGTACTAATTTCCATTGGAATGTCAACCTGAATAAAAACAAAAAAGCACCATTTCAAATAGAAGTGGTGCTTTGTAAAACCTTTCGGTCATTTTGTTTTATTTTTTAGCATCGCCAATCATGCTCATTGCACAACGGAAGCCTAAGTCATTTCTACATTTGTCTTCATCCAGATAACGACGGGTAGAAGGGTTTAACCAATATACACGGTCTTTCCATGAACCACCTTTGTATACACGAGTTTTGATTGAAATAGACGGACGTAAAACATCAGTAGGGTCAATTTTTATATCGCTTTTTAAACTTGCCAAACCAGTTGAGTCGTTCATAGTAAAATCAATCTGAGAAGTAGCATCACCGTCTTTAAAGTTACGAACATCATCGCCTTTTGCAACTTCAGTCGCAATACGTCCAAGTGAGTCAATTTTGTAGGTTTTATTTCCAAGTTCATCCACACCTGTAGCAATTGGAGTCAAATACACGTTACCTCTAAATGAGTTGTATTCTGCAATATCATCGGTGGTGGTTGAGCGATATACATCCAATACCCACTCATTTACGTTACCTGCCATGTTATACAATCCAAAGTCGTTAGGGAAATACCAGTCAACCGGACATGTGATAGTTGCTTTATCATTGAGTGTTCCTGAAGTACCCATCATATCACCTTTACCTCTCACGAAGTTTGCCTGCATTTGTCCCAATTGTTTTTTAGTTGGGTTACGAACCTGAGCACCAGACCATGGATAAAGTTTTCCTTCGGATACCATTCCGTTTTTATTGCTGGATTTGATAGCATAAGCTGCAAATTCCCATTCAGCTTCTGTAGGAAGACGGAATTCAGAGAAAAGTATACCGTCGGTCATATCTACTTTTCTGTTCTTGCCGAACAAGTCTTTTTTCGGATTCTTGCCGTTCGTTGGTTGGTAGTCGGGTTGTAATAAATATTTCTGAGTATTGAAAACAAATTTGTTTGAAAGTGTCTCAAGGTCAGTTTCTTTTTCCAGTTTTGTGAAATTAGGAGCTGTAATAATACCGGCATCAATTAATGCTTTTTCATTCACGCGGTCAGTACGCCATGTACAATAATCCATTGCTTGTTTCCAGGTTACACCTACTATCGGATATTGATCATAAGCAGGATGTGTAAAGTAGTTTTCCAGATATGGTTCATTATATGCCAATTCTTCACGCCATATTTTGAAGTCGGGTTGAGCGTCCTGTACAAGCTTTGGAGCTGCATGTCCAAATACTATTTTCATCCAGGTTGTATATTCGCGCCAGTCAATGTTTCTGATTTCATATTGATCCATGTAAAATGAACTTACTGTAATTCTACGTGGCTTATTGTCGCGTGGAGCAGTCAGGAACTCACCTTTTTCCCCCATGGTAAACGAACCTCCTTCAATAGCAACCATGCCGGCAGGTATGCGTCCGGTATAGCTCTTCTTAACAGATAAACCGGTACCGGTCTTGTCATTGTACTTCCATCCTGTTACACGTGAATAACCATTATTTGTTGATTTACTTACGCATCCAACCAAGGTTATTGCTAAAGATAATGTTGCTAATTTAGCTATGGTTTTCAATTTCATAAAACGTGTGATATATTAAAGAAAGTTTGATTTATTAAACTATCGTGCAAAAATAGTATTTTTTTTTGGTAAATAGATATTGAGTATTTTTTTTTCGTGCATTCTTTTAAAAAAACTCATCTTAATAACTTGATTTCTACAAAAAACGTATACATTTCTTTAAAAATTTCTATTTTTTTTCATTCTTACAATACTCTCGCTATTATTTCTTACTTTTGTAAATATATAAACCACTTATAATTTGTAAGTTTTTTCCACGAAAAATGAGCAATTTCCCTTTGCAAGTTAATTTAAATCATCGGTTGGTTGACTTATCAGTGCCCGTTGTTATGGGAATCGTCAATGTGACTCCGGATTCTTTTTACAAAGGAAGCAGGTTTGCAAGCGATAAGTCGATTTTGCATGCTGTCGAAAAAATGATTTCTGATGGAGCTAAAATGATTGATATTGGGGGCTACTCCACGCGCCCGCACGCCGAACTTATTTCGCAGGAAGAAGAAATCAGACGTTTATCGGAGGGGTTGGATGTAATTCTCAGCAAATTTCCGGATATAATTGTTTCGGTCGATACTTTCAGATCGGGAGTTGCAAGGCACATGGTGACTAACTATCGGGTAGCCATGATCAATGATGTAAGCGGTGGCACGCTGGATGATCTTATGTTTGAAACTATTGCAGATCTACAGGTAGCTTACGTACTAATGCATATGCGCGGGAATCCGCAGTCTATGCAATCGCTGACGCTTTATGATGACATTGTATCGGAAGTTCTTCATTTTTTGGAAAAAAAACTGGCTCAATTGCGCTTGCTGGGAGTAAACGATGTGGTGGTCGATCCGGGGTTCGGGTTTGCCAAAGACCTGGATCAAAATTATACGTTACTTAGCAAACTGACTTATTTAAAGCAATTGAATGTTCCGATACTTGCCGGCGTTTCGCGAAAATCTATGTTGAGCAAATTGCTGGGTATAGATGCTTCGGAAGCATTAAATGCGACAACAGCAGCCAATATGTTGGCACTGGTTGGTGGCGCATCGATACTAAGGGTTCATGATGTGAAAGAAGCCTGCCAAACAGTAGAAATATATAAAAAGTACATTGAAACAAAATAGATTGGAGTAAACCGGATTGATAAAACGAGTAATCATTTGTTATGGGTTTTCAAATAGGATTTAAAGATATTGTTGATATTTTTTTGGTAGCTATCCTGCTTTACCAAACATTTAAGCTGCTCAAGCGTACGGGGGCAGTGAATATTTTTATTGGTATTTTAGCCTTTATTATTTGTTGGTTTCTGGTGTCTTATATCTTCAAAATGGAACTTTTGGGTGGTATTTTCGACCGTGTGGTAAGTGTGGGAGCCTTCGCTCTTATTGTCCTTTTTCAGGATGAAATAAGAAGATTCTTTTTACGCATAGGATCCAAACGAAAAGGAAGTATTTTCCGAATTTTCAAACGTTTCTTTGGAAATAATTCAAATGAAAAAGAAAAGACGGATTTCGTGCTGGTACAGATTGTACTCGCTTGCCGTAACCTGGCAAAGAGCTCTACAGGTGGACTGATAGTGTTAACAAGAGAAAATAGTCTGGATTTTTACGCACATTCAGGTGAACAGATTAATGCCACGATTAATTCCCGCTTAATAGAGAATATATTCTTTAAAAATAGCCCGTTGCATGATGGTGCTCTCATTGTGTCGGAACGTAAGCTCAAAGCAGCGGCTTGCATCTTACCTATTTCCAAAAATCAGTCTATCCCTAAACGGATGGGGCTACGTCACCGAGCGGCTTTAGGAATCACCGAACATTCTGACGCTATTGCCATAATCATTTCCGAAGAAACCGGGCATATTTCCTGGGCAATAAACGGACAGTTGACGGTGAATGTAAAGCCGGAACAACTGGAACATTTCTTATCCGAAGAGCTGGCTCACTAAATAGATTTTGATTAATTGAGTTTAGCCTCACTTCACCTCAAATAATACAGCCTATAATGTATTTTTAAATCAACTTTTTCAAAGTCTGGTTGTTATATTATAAGTTTAATGTTTTAAAACTATTTAAAAATATAATTATGGGTAAAATTTCAGATGCAGTTAAACCGGGTGTAGTAACCGGAGCTGATCTTCAATTTGTATTTAAGGTAGCCAAAGAGAATGGTTTTGCTATTCCGGCTGTTAATGTGGTAGGTTCTTCTACTGTGAACGCTGTGCTCGAAGCTGCAAAAGTAACTAACGCTCCTATTATGATTCAGTTCTCCAACGGTGGAGCAGCTTTTAATGCCGGTAAAGGATTAAAGCTGGAGGGACACGAGGCTGCTGTTTTAGGTGCCATAGCCGGAGCAAAGCATATTCATACCTTGGCCGAAGCTTATGGTGTACGTGTGGTGCTTCACACAGACCATGCTGCTAAAAAACTCCTTCCCTGGATTGACGGCTTGCTTGATGCCAGTGAAAAGAACTTTGCTGAAACCGGAAAACCACTTTTCAGTTCGCACATGCTCGACTTATCGGAAGAGCCACTCGAAGAAAACATTGAAATCAGTAAAAAATACCTTGCCCGTATGAGCAAAATGGGTATGACGCTGGAAATTGAACTGGGTATCACCGGTGGTGAAGAGGATGGTGTTGACAACAGTGGTGTTGACAATAGTTTACTTTATACGCAACCCGAAGATGTCTATTATGCCTACAAAGAATTGAGCAAAATATCCCCTAATTTCACCATTGCAGCCTCGTTTGGTAATGTACACGGTGTGTACAAGCCGGGTAACGTGAAATTGATGCCGATCATTCTCAAAAACTCTCAGGATTATATCAAAGCCAAGGACGGTTTATCTGAATCTCACCCTGTAAGCTTTGTATTCCACGGAGGATCGGGTTCAACTCACGAAGAAATTCGCGAAGCAATCGGCTATGGTGTGGTGAAAATGAATATCGATACAGATACTCAGTGGGCATTCTGGGATGGTGTTCGTGGCTTTGAGGCAAAAAACCGTGAGTACTTGCAGGGTCAGATAGGAAATCCTGAAGGAGCCGAAAAACCGAACAAGAAATTCTACGATCCCCGCGTGTGGTTACGCAAAGGCGAAGAATCGCTGATTGCCCGCTTGCAGGTTGCTTTCGAGGACTTAAATGCGATCAATAGCATATAATAAATTGGACAGTTGACAATTAATTTTCAATTTCTTAGAATATAAAAGCGGTCGTTTCATAATAGAAACGACCGCTTATTCTTTGTTGAATTATTTTGATTATCAGAAGAATAGTTCGTTGTTTCCGCTAAACCGGAATCTGGCATCTGTGTCTCAAAAGGTGCAGCTCACCGTTGCATTTGAAGCAATATGCTGGGTTTGTTAATCCTGTGGATAGAAACGCATTTGTTCAAAAACGATGTTTTTATCCTTGCGCAACCGATCAATCAGGAGTTTTAAATCAGTTTCTTCCCAGCGCCGCTGAAACATTTCATCGTGTAGCAGAATAACGATATTGTTTTTTGTAAACGTTTTATTTGTATTCAGCAGTTCCATAATCTGTCGGTACATTTCATCAACACTTTGCACCGGAGTACCGTCTTCTTCGTGATGTTGCCACTCTACATCCCAACCATAAACCTTAAATCCTCTTGCAGCCAGACTGTCAGCTGTGGCCACTGCGTTAATTTCACAATCATCCTGTTTCCTGTTATTAAATCGCCAGGTATTGCAGGCCGGCATACGTATAATCTTATATTGAATTTTCAGGAATTTCTGATTCTTCAGAAAATCCTCGGTAGCTTTATGAGGATTGCTGTAAAACAGATTATATTGATCGTTGCCATGGGTAAAACTATGATTGTACTCATCGATGTAAGGATTCTCTTCGTAATACTTAAAGTAAGTCTCCATATCACGGTCTCCATCAACTTCCGAACCGATTAAAAACACGCTTATTTTTATCTTTTCTGCCAAAATAATACTGTCAATATTCTGACTACCATCCAACGGGCCATCATCAAAAGTCAGATACACATATTGCTTTTGAGGCACTGATGATCCCATTTTGTTGTCTGTTTTACATGAATATAAAACTGACAGTAAAACCACAATGAATGAAAAACTTAAAAGACGACGATTCATATATTTAATTGTATATTTGCTTTAACTTTTTGATTGCTGCACGACTCCTTTTGCGTGGCAAACCAAATCACTTGACTCAGAAATACTTCTTATTATCCTACTTTCTATGCATTAAAATAACGTGGAGGAGCGAAATTTATTTACTGCGATTTGCAGGAATCCATTTGAGTAAAAACTCCTTCACTTTGTCCGGATTGTATCCTTTGCCGGCTTCAAGTATACCACTTTCCTGTACACAAAGTAGTTCCCCTTTATCCGATAGGATTATAAAGAAAGGATAACCATAACTGCTATTTTTTGCGACATACTTACTAAAAATAGCTTCATTTTTATTTTCGGGAGAGTAATTCAGGTGATAATAAAGATAGTTCTTATCCAAAATACTTTTTAGTTCAGCCTGATTGTGAACAAAGTAATTGAAACGTAAACACCAGCTACACCAGTTACCTCCACACTGAATAAAGATATTTTTATGACTCGTCCCGGCTTGTTTTATCAGTTCATTCAATTTTTTCTGAGCATTTTCCTCCGGATGATACGGCTTAGGTAGCGCGCTGCTTTCAGGATATTTAAACGTCTCTTTCGCCTCTGCGGGAGTTTGCGCATTAAGTGCTGAAATGATAAGAGAGAAACTAAAAATTGCAATAAATATTTTCTTCATATACCTTATAAATTAATTTTTATTTGAATAAGCAGATACCATATACTTTTAGATATAGATTTTTCTGATGCAAATATACAGTTTTTTTAATCAAGGACAGATAGTCTAGGGTTTAGAGTGTTTTTTTGAAGCCCTAAAAAAGTAGCGGTCGTCTCAGTTAAGAAACGACCGCTTTATATTTCATTGTCAATTATCAAACTGATAATTGTGAATTGAATTACGCTTTACCTGCACTACCCAAAACGTTAACTGTTTTGTGAGAATAAAGTTTTTTCAATTCATCGCGTGCTGGTCCAAGATATTTGCGTGGGTCGAATTCGCCCGGTTTTGTAGCCAAAACTTCGCGAACAGCAGCAGTCATTGCCAAACGACCATCTGAATCGATATTGATTTTACAAACAGCAGAAGCGGCTGCGCGACGCAATTGCTCTTCAGGAATACCGATTGAATCTTTCAGTGCTCCACCGTATTTATTGATGGTAGCTACATATTCTTGAGGAACAGAAGAAGAACCGTGTAAAACAATAGGAAAACCTGGGATTTGTTTTTCAATTTCTTCCAAAATGTCAAAACGCAATGGTGGTGGAACCAAAATACCGTTTGCATCGCGGGTGCATTGAGCTGGAGTGAATTTGTTTGCACCGTGTGAAGTTCCGATTGAAATTGCTAACGAATCAACGCCAGTACGTGTTACGAAATCAATAACTTCTTCAGGTTGAGTATATGTATGGTGTTCTGCCACTACATCATCCTCAACTCCTGCCAATACTCCAAGTTCACCTTCAACGCTTACGCCGTGAGCGTGTGCGTATTCAACTACTTTTTTAGTCAAAGCAATATTGTCTTCGTAAGAATGGTGTGAACCATCAATCATAACTGAAGAAAAACCTGAATCGATGCAATCTTTGCAAAGCTCAAAAGTATCACCATGGTCTAAGTGCAATACTACTGGGATGTTTAGCCCTAACTCTTTTGCATATTCAACAGCTCCCTGTGCCATGTAGCGAAGCAATGTTTGATTTGCATACTTACGTGCACCACTTGATACCTGAAGAATAACAGGCGATTTAGTTTCAACACAAGCAGCAATGATAGCCTGCAATTGTTCCATATTGTTGAAATTGAAAGCAGGAATAGCATACTTTCCTTCAATTGCTTTCTTGAATAAGTCATTAGTATTGACCAATCCAAGTTCTTTGTAATTTACCATATTCTTTGAATTTTATAGTTTGATAATTTGACCGCAAAAGTAGCATTTTTTTGTCAATTATAAAAGAATAAGTCATTTCAAATTTATAAAATGTATCTTTTGATAGTCTTTAGTTTACAGTTTTTGTTTTTATCGTATAAATAGATGTAATAATTATAATTCTGGAAATAAGATAAATAGAGAATGCTCTCAAAAATAATTTCTGCATAATCTATAGATAAAGTGCTGATTATTTGTTATTGTGAGAATAATTTTTACCTTTGCAACGTAATCATTTAATAAAATAATCACATTTTAAACTTAATTTTATGGCTTTATTGAAGGAATTTAAGGATTTTGCAATGCGCGGTAATGTTATCGACTTAGCAGTCGGTGTTATCATCGGAGGTGCATTCGGAAAAATTATTGCATCACTGGTTGCCGATGTTATTATGCCCCCGATTGGATTACTTGTTGGAGGGGTTAATTTTGTGGATTTAAAATGGGTGATGAAGCCTGCTGAAGTGGTAGACGGAGTTACTAAAGCAGCCGTAACCATGAATTACGGAAATTTTCTTCAAGTGACTTTTGATTTTCTGATTGTAGCTTTTTGTATCTTTTTATTTATTAAGGGAATGAATTCGCTTTCAAAAAAGAAAGAAGAAGCTCCTGCTCCGGCAGCTCCCGCTGAACCTAGTAAAGAAGAACAATTGCTTACAGAAATCAGAGATTTATTGAAAAAATAAATCTGAATTTCCTGTTTAAAAATACCCTAATGTGCTTTTTCAGAGTCATTAGGGTATTTTTATGACTGAATTTTCATACCTTCGTCGGTGAATAATGGCTCATTCGTCGATTTTTGCTTGTTTCAAGCTCATATATGCCCGTATCTTTGCATCATAAATTTTAAAGTAAATATTATTATGGATAATGAAGTAAAAAATTCGTTTCGTTCAGGCTATACAAAAGGTCTTGGTTTTGGCCTGGCTCTTATGATTATTGGTATTGTGTACCTTGGGTCGAACTTTGGATTAATTCCTTTCCCGCTTAAAAATATTATTATTTCCTGGCAAATGCTGTTGATATTTATCGGAGTGGTACAGCTGTTCAAACGCAAATTTATTTCGGGGGTAATCTGTTTCTTTGTGGGAGGCTTTTTTATTCTACCCAAGGTTTTTCCTGCGTTGGATGTCAACTTTCAGCAGAACTTTTGGCCGTTGATACTGATTGCTGTCGGAATTGTGATAATACTTCAACGCGTTTTTGGTCCCCGGTTTCTGTCTGAAAGATGGACCGATGAGTGGTCGCATAGCCATCATCACCGTCATCATCGTCATTGGCGGGATGCGCGCAACGATTATGGAGGAGGTCGTCATAAATGGGAAGCATCTAAGGATGGCTTTTCCAAGAACAGTGTTTTTGGTAGTGGTGACCATATTGTACTTGATCCTGAATTTAAAGGAGGTGATCTGAATGCTGTCTTTGGTGGAATAACACTCGACCTGAGAAGAACCAACCTGCCGGTGGGCGAAACAGTAGTGGAAGTAAATGCCGTCTTCGGAGGTGTTACCATATATGTTCCTGTTGATTGGCATGTGGAGACTCATTTGGATACTGTCTTTGGCGGATTTCAGGATAACAGGATGCCTAAAGAACCGCTTGATACTACCAGAAAATTAATTATAGTAGGTTCATGCGTGTTTGGTGGTGGAGAGTTAAGAAACTAATCATTAAATATCAACGATAAACGGTTTCAGAGTGTATAGAAACAGTTTA
>Ga0302203_1000939_pt1 | contig 10991 bp, 7 predicted proteins | sample II_Fen_E1_1_FD_194576 | JGI IMG/M metagenome (GOLD analysis project Ga0302203, IMG submission 194576) | Peat permafrost microbial communities from Stordalen Mire near Abisko, Sweden - II_Fen_E1_2 | ecosystem: Environmental > Terrestrial > Soil > Wetlands > Permafrost | place: Sweden: Abisko...
GGATAAATTTGGCGTAGCTTCTTATCTCTTGACTAAATATTTCTCTTTGGCTTCACTTACCGATGATGCAATTGCCGTATTGGAAAATGTAGAAGTCGGTTATTATCACGATTATCAGAACCGGAAGTCGGAAAAATAAAGTCCCCTGCCCCCAAAAGGGGGTTCAAAACAAAAATAATCTATTATGTTAAAGTTAAACAATAGTAATACTAACTACAAGTCCCCCTTGGGGGATTTAGGGGGCTTCGATATAGGTCGCCTGAGAGAAATTGCCGGTAGCTTTTGCCCCGACGAAATCCGTCAGGTTGCTTCGGAGGTAATCCCCGATGATATTAATCTGGAAAGTGTGTATGCCTCTTTTGCTCAATTGCAAAATCCATTGGGAATAAGCACGGGCGGACTGGTATTGCCCGACTTTCAGGCAGGACTGCCCTTTACCGACGATCTGAGCAACTTGTTTTTTCCGGATTCGCTCGCAACCGCCAGACAGGATGACTTGTCGTCAGCCGCACGCAATCAGTTTGCCGACAATACCTATTCCGATTATTCATTTCTTCGGGATCAGGAATTTAATTATAACAATCGTGATGTATTTGATGTGCAAAGCATTCGGAAAGACTTTCCAATCCTGCATCAAAAAGTAAATGGAAAGGATCTGATTTGGTTTGATAACGCCGCTACTACGCAAAAGCCATCGCATGTTATCAATACCCTGACTCATTTCTATCAACAAGATAATTCCAATATTCACCGTGCAGCACATACTCTGGCAGCTCGTTCCACCGATGCTTACGAAGGTGCACGTGGAAAGGTGAAGGACTTTATTCATGCCTCGAGTCCCGATGAAATTATTTTTGTACGGGGAACGACGGAAGGAATAAATCTGGTGGCACAAACTTACGGACGCAAGTACATTCAGGAAGGTGATGAAATTATTGTTTCGACATTGGATCACCATGCGAATATTGTCCCTTGGCAACAATTGGCCAAAGAGAAAAAAGCGAAATTACTGGTTATTCCTATCAACGACAACGGTGAAATTATTCTCGAGGAATATGAACGCCTGCTATCACCACGGACAAAGATTGTATCATTCGGACAGGTAAATAATACTTTCGGAACGATACTTCCGGTGAAGACCATGATTGATATGGCAAAGCGATATGGTGCCCGCGTATTGATAGATGGTGCTCAGTCTGTGGCTCATACTCCCGTTGATGTTCAGGCGTTGGGTTGTGATTTCTTTGTGTTCTCAGGACATAAAATTTATGCTCCGAATGGAATCGGAGTTGTTTACGGAAAGAAAGAAGTGCTTGATATTTTGCCGCCGTGGCAAGGTGGAGGCAATATGATTCAGGATGTAACGTTTGAAGAAACTATCTTCAACGGTCCACCTGCACGTTTTGAAGCCGGAACCCCCAACGTGGCTGATGCCGTTGGATTAGGCGCTGCTCTTGATTATGTGAGTCGCGTGGGGTTGATAAATATCTCGAAATACGAACATTACCTGACGGAATATGCTCGAGAACATTTGGCTAAAATTGATGGACTACGCCTGATAGGTAACCCTCGAGAGCGTGTAAGTGTAGTTTCATTTGTTTTGAAAGATGTTCCAACACCTGAAGTTGGTCGCTTACTTGACAAAGAAGCAGGAATTGCACTGCGTGCGGGTCATCACTGTGCACAACCCTCGCTTCGTCGTTTAGGAGTTGAGGCCACAGTTCGTCCTTCATTCTCGTTCTATAATACAACGGATGAAATAGACATACTAATAAATGCTGTAAGGCAAATTAGGTCAAAGAGATAAGCATAAGAAATAATAACTAAATTTATTGGCGGGGTGACGAGTTGTCATTCCGTCAATTTCACTTATACTATGGCGTTTACAATAAGACAAATACAAAAAAGTGACAATAAAACTTTGGCAGAACTTATCAGAAATGTGTTTCGTGAGTTTAATATTGATCGTCCGGGAACTGTATATTCTGACCCAACAACTGATAGTTTGTATGAATTATTCAGGGAGGAGAAGTCCTCTTACTGGGTTGCCGAAGAAAATGGGATTATACTCGGAGGGTGTGGAATTTATCCAACTCAGGGCTTGCCGTTCGGTTGCGTTGAATTAGTCAAGTATTACGTATCGCCTCAGGCACGGGGCGAGGGTATCGGCAGGCTATTACTACAAGTAAATATCAATACAGCTAAAGAGCTTGGATATACTCAATTATATCTGGAGAGTTTCCCTGAATTAGATAAAGCTGTTGCAATCTATAAAAAATTAGGATTTCAACAAATAAATAAACCTCTAGGAAATTCAGGACATTCTGCCTGTTCTATTTGGATGTTGAAAGAATTATAAAACAGACAATATTTGATTCTATATTGTAAAATTTAAATCAGTTGATTATGAGCGTAGAAATAGTTGTCAGAACAAATTCCATGGCGTATGCCAAAGACTTTAAACGCATTAATGAAGATTGGATTTCCTCCAACTTTTGGTTGGAAGAGGTGGACAAACAAGTTTTGAATGATCCTCAAAAATATATTCTGGATAAGGGTGGAGTTGTTTTTATCGCCTTATTGAATGGACTTCCTGTCGGCACATGTGCATTAATAGTTCAAGACTTTTTTACCTGCGAATTAGTTAAGATGGCAGTTGATCCTCAAGCCCGAAATCGAGGTATAGGTCGATTACTTGGTTTGGCTTTAATTGAAAAAGCCCGCGATCGTGGTTTTAAACGTATTGTGTTGGAAGGAAACACAAAAATGACTGCTTCTATTTCATTATACCAACAACTTGGTTTTGAAGAAGTGCCTTTGTCTGAAATAAATCAGTTGCAAATTCATAAACGTTGTAACATTTATATGGAGTTGAAATTAGATTCTATTAGTGAGCCCGAATTTTATATCTAATAACAGGACAGGGTTGTGTTTTATTTGTTAAAACATAATGAATTATATTAATAGCATTGCATTTCTTTATTTAATTGCTAGAAACCCATATGATTTATCTGTCAGTTTTGACCTGAAAAGATCATGAGAATCTAAGGTTGTTTGCATTTAAAAATAAAAAAAAACAAATTTATACCATATAAGAGGTATAAATATACCAAATTAAAGGTATTTTATATGTACTTAAGTTGAATTATCTTTGCGGAGTAATAAAAGATATTTTTCACTCTCAGAAATTTGTTCAGGATAATTAGAGGTAATTCAATAGATTAGGTGTTATATGAAAAAAGGTATTTATTCCATTACTCAAAACGTTTTCTCTGCTGTACCTTTTCAGCAGAATATTATTCAATCAATAGACAATTCGTTGATTTTCTCTGAATCAATGCAATTATTTCTTGAATTCTTTTCTATTACAACTTTTCTTATACGAATGTGCTGTTTTATGCATATCTGAATTATCTCATTTTCGTCTTGTAAGCCATTCGTCTACTTAAATCACAATAAAACACAATTTCCAGCATATATAGGCTTGCTTAATAACAGCCTTATAGAATTGCATTAGAAAAATGCCAGCCTGAAAGATACTTATAGTTTTCAGTTTTGAATCTAGACTTCGTATTTTTTTAAGCTCTATTTATAGAATATACTACATCATGAGTTCAAGATGAAAATATAAAACGGGTATAATGTAACTAATTATATGAATCAAAAGTTAATAACTCAAATATGACGCAATAAAAAAAAGATAATTATTATTTATAAACAAAAGTGAGCATACCCCCTTCTCTGTCGCCAAACCGATTGAGGGTACGCCCACTACAATTAAAAAATTGTATGACAAAATTACCATTATTTTGGAGAAACTACACAAAGTTTCCTAATTGTTTCGTGCGCAGATCAGGAATCTTATTCCTGTGTTCGGTGTTTGTTGTTTTATCTGCCTATGCACAGCAGATTGAAATTCGCGGTAAAGTCTTAGAAGAATCTACAAAAGCAACCGTAATTGGTGCGTCTGTCAGACCCAAGGGTCAAAAAGTAGGTGTTGTTTCAGATGTAAACGGCAGCTTTATCCTGAAGGTGAAGTCTTTGCCTGTAACATTATCAATTTCTAGTATTGGATTTAAAAATCAAGAAATTGTTGTTTATGATGCTTCACCACTGCTTGTTTATCTCCCCGAAGATCAAAACCAGCTCAATGAGGTGGTAGTAGTGGGTTATGGAACTCAAAAGAAATCGAATATTACCTCTTCGGTGGTAAAAGTTGATGGAACTAAATTAGAACAGATTCCTATTTCTTCTGTTGACCAGATACTTCAAGGGAAAGTAGCAGGCTTACAATCAGCAACTTTCTCAGGTCAACCTGGGGCTAACCAACAAGTGAGAATAAGGGGTGTTGGTTCTATTTCATTATCATCGCAGCCTACTTATGTGATTGATGGAATTATCATTAATAGTGGTGATTTATCCCGAAACACAACTACATCAAATGTACTAGCTCAGTTAAATCCAGATGATATTGAGTCTGTTTCAGTACTAAAGGATGCTGCTGCTACGGCTATATATGGAGCATTGGGTTCTAATGGAGTTATTATCATTACTACAAAATCAGGTAAGGCTGGCAAAACGAAGTTTACTTTTAATGCAGAAATAGGATATAATACCCATGGCCCAATTCCCAGTGCAGGGAAACCGCTAAGAACCAGTGATTGGTTAACTTTATTCAAGGAGTCTTTTGTAAATGCAGGTTATACTCAGGCTCAAGCAGAGACACAAGCGGCAAACTATGGCGATGGTACAGTAGATACTGACTGGTTAAGTTTAATAACTCGAAAAGGGTCTCAGCATCAATATAATTTCACAGCATCAGGAGGCGATGAGAAAACGAAATTCTATGTTTCCGGTGGATACTTTAAACAGGAATCTAATGTGATAGGTTCTGATTTAAAAAGAATAAGCAGTGTTATTAAATTGGATCATAATGTGAATAAAAAATTAAGTTTTGCTCTGAATCTACAGCCCACATATTCGAGAGAAAATGCACCTAATAGCAATAGTAGTGCCTTTTCGAATCCTGTGATGGAATACTATTTCCTGAGACCAACTCAAAATCCATACAATACCGATGGATCATTAAACATTAGTAAAGCCACAAAAGATTTTAGCTCATTATTTAATCCATTGTATATTATAAACAATGATAAAACTTATATTGATTTTTTTAGTGCTAATGGAAAAGCAGAAGCTAAGTATAATATACTGGATAATCTTTCTTTTAGCTCTAAATTAGGGTTGCAATATAATAATTTGGAAGAATATAAATATAACAATCCTAACCATGGCGATGGTAAATCAGTAAATGGACGTGCATATGCCTATTATACCCGCTATCTCTTATATGACTGGGTAAATCAGGTTGATTATCATGCCACTTTTACAGAACAGAAAGATCTAGCTCTTGATGCAACAGCGGGTTATGAAGCCTTGAGCTCCAAACAGTATTATATAAACTCGGCAGCAAACAATTATCCAACGGACAAACTAATATCATCTTCCATTGCTTCTACTCCCACTGAAGCAAGTGCTTCTTGGTCTGATTATTCGTTTATTTATCTTTTTGCCCGTGCTAATGTAAGTTATAAAAACAGATATTTCCTTTCTGGTAGTATCAGACGAGATGGGTCTTCTAGATTTCCAGAAAATAATCGTTATGGTATATTTCCTTCAGGAAGTGTGGGATGGGATATTAGCAAAGAAACTTTCTTTGCACCAGTTAAGTTCGTTGATAATTTGAAAGTCAGAACATCCTATGGTATCTCTGGAAATGCAAATGGCTTAGGTAATTATACATGGCGACAAACCGAAGGTTATGGGTTAAGCTATAATAACCAACCAGGTGGAAATTTTAATTCTGTTGGATCAGCAAATTTAAAGTGGGAAAGTGGAAAGCAAGCTGATGTTGGGTTAGATGCGTCATTCTTAAAAAATAGAATCAATATTGTTTTTGATTGGTATAATAAGATAACAGATAATTTAATATATTCGGTTTCACCATCTTTAGCAACAGGATTTAGCTCTGTAACAAAAAATATAGGAGCTTTAAAAAATACAGGATTGGAATTTTCACTTAATGCTACTCCTGTAAAAACGAAGGACTTTAGTTGGGATTTGAGCTTTAATATTACACACAATAAAAATAGTTTGACTAAAAGTCCTTATGCAACCGACCAGGCTAATGGATCATTTTTGTTGGGTGTTGGTCATGACTTTTACGAATTTTACCTGAAAGACTGGGCAGGTGTAGATCCTGCCACTGGAAATCCATTGTGGTACACCGATGCAACTAAATCTGCTACCACTACTAATTACAATAGTGCGGCCAAAGTAGCAACAGGAAAATCTGCATCTCCAAAATACTATGGAGGTTTCTCTAATACTGTTACTTACAAAGGTGTTAGTTTAACAGCAGATCTCTACTATAACTATGGTAATTATGTTCAAGATCAATGGGCAACTTATTTTTATGATGAAGTGAATCCATCTTATGGGAAATATAGTTCCAACCTTAATCGTTGGCAAAAAGCGGGAGATATAACCGATGTGCCTAAACTAGTGTATGGCTCTACTAATAAATCGAACTCAGCTTCTACTCGTTTTTTGTACAAAGGAGACTATATTCGCTTAAGGAATGTTAGTATTGGCTACACCTTCGATCAAACATTACTAAATAAGTTGCATTTATCCTCGTTAAATGTGTATGTCCGTGGAACGAACCTTTGGACAAAGATTTATGATAAGAAAATTCCTTTTGATCCGGAACAAAACATCAGTAGTCAATCAAACCTGAATTTCTTTATCAATAAAACAGTTACTGTAGGTGTTAATGTAGGTTTATAACACAATCATTATTAAATAATTCAAATATAAAGTTATGAAAAATAAAATATACTTATTGGCATTGGTGGCGTTGATATTTACGTCATGCTCTAAAAGTTTTTTAGATAATGAACCGTATACCGCCACTTCTCTGAGTTCTGCTATCAAAACTGAGGGTGATTTGCTGGTTGCACTTACCGGTACTTATTCACAGCTGAGATCTTACTATATTTATGGTGCATCTAATGCAATAAAAGGTGATTTACAAGGCGATAACACCTATATTACTACTAGTAATACGAACAGATACATCTCCTTAAACAATTTTTCATTTGTCACTACAGATTCTTATGCCTATTATGCATGGTATTATAATTACATTGCGATTAAGTATGCTAATCAGATTATTAATTCTGGACTGTCCGGTACGGCTAATATAAACGAGTATATAGGGGAAGCTTATGCTATACGTGCATTAAGTCATTTTGAATTAGTAAGAAACTTTGCTCATCCTTATACCGTAGCACCTGATGATCCGGGAGTGCCTATTATTAAATCTTTTAATCAAGATACTTTACCAGCAAGGAGTACAGTAAAAGAAGTATATGCTCAGGTTATTTCCGATTTGGAAAAATCCTATAGCTTGCTTAGTGTCTATCGTGGTACTGCTTATTTTTCAAAGTATGCCGTGCGTGCTTTGGAAGCCAGAGTATATCAAAATCAAGGTGACTGGGCAAATGCAAAAGTAGCTGCTTTAGATGTAATTAACAATAGTGGTTGGACATTGTTAGCTCCAACCGCTTATGTTGCTCCTACAGGAAGCCTAGGAACTTCATTTGCAGCATCTACGTATTCTCCTGGAGGTTATTGGTCGAGTGCAGCGGTACAAACGTCCACTAAAAACGAAACGTTGTTTGAAGTTGCTAGCGATGTCACTAACAATAATGGTTTTGAGTCAATTGGATCATTATATTTACAAGCCGGTGGTGGCTATGGTGATATTCTGGCTTTGGGCGATTTGTATAACCAGTATTCGGCTACTGACGTAAGAAAAGGATTGGTGGTTAATGCAGGGACAGGTTACAGGAGCGGACAAGGTGGTGTTACATATTTGGCTTATAAGTATCCTAATGCTTTTGGAACTTCCGATAGGGATGATACGAAGATTTTAAGACTGGCTGATGTCATTCTAATTGCTGCTGAAGCATATTACAATACCTCTGATCCTGTAAATGCCAATATCTACCTGAATTTGGTTGCAAAAAAAAGAGATCCTTCGTTTACAGGGTATGCTTCTACAGGAACACAGATATTAGAAGATATACTAACTGAAAGAAGAAAAGAATTAGCTTTCGAAGGAGGTCGTTTTTGGGATTTAGTGCGATTGAAAAGAAGCTGGACAAAAGTGATTAATCAAAGTCCATTGAAAACAATCTCGATTGATGCATCAAATAATTCTAATGCAAGTTTTAGCAAAACAGCTCCATTAGTTTATCCCATTCCCCAAACTGAGATAGATGCAAATAAAAATATAATCCAGAATCCAGAATTTAAATAATTGCTTACTTATACAGTATTTGCTTTACGGCTAGGATTTCTGTTCAACAGTTAAGAAATATGAGTTTTCTCATATATGTTCAGCTTTTTAGATGTGAATTTCTAAGTTGAAACATTTCGTTTATTAATCAATCTCTGAAGCGGTGGAATTTGCCACCGCTTCTCAGGTTTTTACTATATAATCCATATGATGAACCAGAAATAGTTCAAATCTAAAATTTTGAAACAAAAATTTATGAAATTAATTCGTTTTATAGTGTTAACACTATTCCCAATCACAGCACTGGCACAATCCGGTGAATATGTTATTAATGGGAAAGCAGGAAAACTAAGTAGTCCTGCTAAAGTTTATCTGACTTATCGTGCAGAAAAAAAAACAGTTACAGACTCCGTAACAATCAGTAATGGAATTTTCCGCTTTAAAGGACAGGTCACTGATCCGGTTAAAGCCCGTATAATTTTGGATCACAAAGGAGTAGAAATTAAAAATTTAAAGAAGGCTGACATTCTTGAAATTTATCTGGAAAAAGGAAAGATTGAAGTCACTGCCTTGGATTCTGTCTTTCGGGCAGAGATTAGCGGTTCACCTGTTAATGTGGAAAATAAGAAACTTACTGATTTAATAGCTCCGATAGTAACAAAACAAAAAGCATTGGCAACAAAATATAGTGCTGCTGCAAAAGCAAAAGATGAAGCAGCCAAAGATGAAATCGAAAAACGATTTGATGCTATTGACAATGAATTGAATGAACTTCAGATTCAATTCATTCAAGCCAATCCCACCAGCTATGTGTCGTTGGATGCTGTAAAAAGCGTTGCCGGTGCAGCACCGGAGGTAGATAAGATAGAGCCTCTGTTTAATGGATTGTCGGAGCAGATCAGAAACACCACTTCCGGCAAAGAGTTTGCCCAAAAAATTGCTAAACTAAAGCTGGTAGCTGTTGGGGAAGTTGCCCCTGATTTTACGCAAGCGGCCCCAGATGGTAAGCAAGTGAAACTTTCCGATTTCAGAGGCAAATACCTGTTGGTCGATTTTTGGGCATCGTGGTGTGGACCGTGTCGTAGAGAAAATCCGAATGTCGTGACAGCTTATAATCGATTTAAAGAGAAGAACTTTACAATTTTAGGAGTTTCATTAGATAAAGATAAAGAGGCCTGGTTGAAAGCTATCGAGAAAGATCAACTGACGTGGACACATGTCTCAGACGTTAAAGGTTGGGATAATGCAGTTGCTCAATTATACTCAGTTCAATCAATACCAGCCAATTTTCTTATTGATCCTAATGGGAAAATTATTGCTAAAAATCTTAGAGAGGACAAATTATTGGAAAAACTTGGGGAGATTTTTAAATAACTTGGGTTGCTTATGGATAGTACATAAGCTACCTGAATTTAATTCTCAATAGATCGTGTTCCTGTGCATATATACAGTTTTTATACAATTCATCAACAAAACATGTCAAACTTCCAGGTATAGGATGGACGAACGATGAACGAAGCATCGACGAAGGATGAGCGAAGGATCGAAAAACTATTATTATTCTATTTTTATGCAATTCTATATACAAACAATTAAAAATTAAAAAAATGGCAGAGTCTAAAAGCAATCTCGCTACCGAAGGCTTGAGTGGTCAGGTCGGTAATTTTGTATTTCGTCGCCGAAAGGCAGATGGTAAAGTATTTGTATCGGTACATCCTTCGGAGCATGAAGGAGATCCTACGGAAGCACAACAAAAAGTGCGATCAAGATTTCAGGAAGCGGTAATTTATGGAAAGTCAGTTCTGGCTGATCCTACAACCAAAGCTCTTTATGAAGAAAAAACGGCTCCGGGTAAATCGGCTTATAACGTAGCAGTAGCCGACTACTTTAATGCCCCGAACATTAAGGAAGTTGACTTGAGTAATTATACCGGAGAAGAAGGTAGTACGATCCGAATAAAAGCAACTGACGATTTCGAAGTCGCAGATGTGCAGGTCAAAATTGCAAATGCCGATGGTACCTTGGTGGAAGTGGGCAATGCGGTATTACAATCGGATGGACTATTTTGGTTGTACACCGCTACAAAGCTCAACGAATCACTTCAGGGTGATAAAATAACTGTTACTGTTTCCGATATTCCCGGCAATAACACTATTGAGGAAAAAACGTTGTAATAACTTGTATTTTTGTAATACTTATTGAGTGATAAATAATACCCAATGATCTGTCTTCTGAGAGCAAAATGCAGATCAACAGGCTTGTAACTTGTAACTATTTACTTGTAACTACTTCTTCGAAAAGCAGGTTTGCCATATCTCTGTGCCAATCTGCTTTTTTGTTGTTAACTATAGTCCTTCAAATTTAGACCCCCTCTTTTGTATAAATGATATTAAATAATTTATACAGTCAAACTTTAAAGATTGTCCGTTACATTGAAATATTCTATTCCTTACACTTAAAAAGTCGATAATGTACATAATTATACCACAAACAGGGTATGAAAATGCCACATCAATGGTATTTTAAGCCTAAGATATATCCTCTATTTTTGTATTATCAAAAGAGACCTTAACTACCCGTGTTATTGTAGTGTCATAAAAACCAATATTTACAAATTAAAGGATAC
>Ga0302203_1000943_pt1 | contig 10970 bp, 11 predicted proteins | sample II_Fen_E1_1_FD_194576 | JGI IMG/M metagenome (GOLD analysis project Ga0302203, IMG submission 194576) | Peat permafrost microbial communities from Stordalen Mire near Abisko, Sweden - II_Fen_E1_2 | ecosystem: Environmental > Terrestrial > Soil > Wetlands > Permafrost | place: Sweden: Abisko...
ATTAACTACTAATTTTTATTATCGCAATACTAAGGATAACTTTCATATCCTGATGAGGTTTAGTAATTCTGGTAGTGCAAGTCAGCAAGCGTTTATTGAATTTACTCCATACTATACTTCTATTGGCGGTTTTCCAGGACCAGAAGGTCGTTTAAGCGAAAGTTCTTTATGGCCACATGATTATAAATGGCATCAATTTTCTTTGGTAGTTAATCGTAGCGGTGGTTATTGGGCTTTATATTCTGACGGCAAAGAAGTTTATTCTTATCACTACAGTGGTATTATGCCAACTTTTACAAACTTAGAATTTAGTTCCATATTAGAAGAAGCGACTATGATTGATGAGTTATCTTTTTGGGATAGAGCTTTACCAGCCTCAGAACTTAGAAGTATTAATGTCTTAAATCAACCGTTTAATCCTTATCCTTGGCCCAAGGCTCAAGTAGCTGCTAAGTTAGAACATTATTGGCCCTTCGATGAAAATACTGGACTCACCACAAAAGATGTTGTTGGTACTGATAATTTTGCAGTTAAATTAGAGAACTGGGATATGGAAGGTAAAAATGATAGTGCACTGACAATTGGGGATAGAATTAATACCACTTTAAATAGCTTGCCAGTAAATGATGTTTCTTTATCATTTTGGTGGCGAAACACTAGTAGTCCCAACGAAGGGCGTTTTAAATTAATGCTTAAAAATGGTGAACGAAATATTATGTCGCTGATACCAACTATTTATAACCCCAGTTTTATTTGGAATGGTGGCGGTGAATATATTTGGGAATATGGTAAATACCCATTTCCTAATGATAAAAATTGGCATCATTTAGCTTTAACTTATGATTCTTATCGTTATATATTACGTTTTTATTTCGACGGTAAACAAATAATGGAAAAAGAGGAAATTATGTTAAAGGATGGTGAGAAAATTAATGGTCTAGAAATTGTTAGAGAAAATGACCCAGCCTCAATTGATGAATTAAAAATTTGGTACGGAACTTTAACGGCGGCTCAAGTTTTAGCAGAATATGAGTCATTAAAATAAATTATAAGTCTTATAATATGTTTGCCTTAGCCAAGTCGCGAGACGGTGAAGGAGAAAAAACGGATTTAAACAATCCGTTTTTTTGATATTTAAAATATGAAAGAAAAACTAAGACTGGAATTAGCTAAATATAATCAAAAGTTGCTAAAAAGTTAATTTTATGGCCAATTAAGCTCAACTTGATTTTTTCCTTATTTTTTAGTAGGATATAAGGGTTATTAGGGTAAGCGGACGATCGCTGCGTGCTTGCACGGAGAGGAAAGTCCGGACTTCATAAAAGGGCAGTGGATAACGTCCACCAGGGGTAACCCTAGGGAAAGTGCCACAGAGACAATACTAATTTTAGCTTGCTAAAATGAAAGGTGAAAAGAAGAAAGGTGTCAGTTTACTGGCTACTTTTTTCGACTAGCGGTGACGCTAGATTCGCGGTAAACCCTGCCTGGAGCAAGGACAAATTCTACTTCGCAAGAGATAGAAAAAAAGTAGTCCGCCAGATCTTATTGGTAACAATAAGGCTAGACAAATGGTCGTCCTGTTAGTTTTACTAACAGACAGAATCCGGCTTATAGCTTACCCTGTTAACAAAATTATGCGCTTTGCGCCTAGAACCAGACTTAAATGTCACTTTTATGAAATTAAAAAAAGTTGAGTTATTTTTTACTACAATTTTAGTACCAATTGATTTTTTAGTTGTTTTTTTAGCCGGACTTAGTGCTTACTACTTACGTTTTTCTGATTATTATCGTGGCGTTCGTCCAGTAATTTTCAATTTACCATTAAATGAGTATCTTTGGACTTTACTTTTGATTTCCGCTTTAATGATTCCGATTTTCTTTTTTGCTGGTGTTTATCGGATTAAAAGAAACGCTCAATTAGCTCGTGATTTAGCTAGAATTATTTTAGCTTGTTCCATGGGTCTCGCTTTAATTGCGATTATGATATTTTTTCAACGTGAACTTTTTGACTCACGCTTTATTGTTTTAGTTGGTTGGATTTTATCAATTATTTATTTGATTATTGTTCATTCTTTTTTAAACTGGTTACAGAAAAGATTACATGTTTATGGTATTGGTGTTCATAAAATAATTTTAGTTGGTAATAGTAAAACGGCTGATAATTTAATTGCTGAATTTTCATCCAATAAGTATTCCGGTTTTGAAGTCGTTCGTCGTATTCGTGATTTTTCTTTAGAGACATCTCAAGAATTAGCTGAATATATTAAAGATCGTGAAGTTGATGAAATTGTTCAAAGTGATCCTAATTTAAGTAAAGTGGAAACTCTACGTTTGTATGATTTTGCTACTGAAAATCAATTGACTTTTAAGTACGTTGCCGATTTATTAGAGATTAAAGTGTTGCGTCATGAAGTTACTGAGGTAATTGGTATCCCCGTAGTTGAAGTTAAGAGAACTACTTTGGAAGGTTGGGGGAGAGTAGCTAAGAGAATTATGGATATTTTAGTTTCCGGTATTTTAATTATTATTTTATCGCCAATTTATATTTTTACCGCGATTGCTATTAAATTAGATTCTCGTGGACCAGTTTTCTTTTCGAAGCGTGATGATGGCACTCCGGTTACTCGTGTTGGTGAAAAAGGTATTCCTTTCAACTACTTTAAATTCCGTTCCATGATTGATAAAGTTGATAACATGCGTTATAACGAATTAGCTGATCGCAACATGCGTAGCGATGGACCGATGGTGAAAATTAAAGATGATCCAAGAGTTACTGGTGTTGGTAAATTTATTCGTCGCTTCTCAATTGATGAACTACCGGAATTATTCTTAGTTTTCGTTGGTCGCATGAGTTTAGTTGGCCCTCGTCCTCATTTACCTGAAGAAGTGGCTAAATATGAACATCATCATAAAAAAACTTTAACCATTAAACCAGGTATTACTGGTCTAGCTCAAGTTTCTGGTCGTTCTGATTTACTGTTTGAGGAAGAAGTAAAATTAGATGTTTATTATATTGAAAATTGGTCCTTATTATTAGATTTTTCTATTCTTCTTAAAACTCCAATGGCAGTTCTTAAAAATCGCCAGGCGGAGTAATTAATTACATGAAAGTTGCTTTAATCCATGATCATTTAGCTCAAGATGGTGGTGCGGAAAAGGTTTTGAAGGTACTCGCCGAAATGTTTCCTGATGCCGTTATTTATGCCTTGTTAGCTGATAAAGTTAAGACTGAAAAATATCTTAAGGGGCGTCAAATTGATACTTCAATTATTCAAAAATTGCCAGGTGGCGTTCGTCACTATAAATGGTACTTGCCACTAATGCCGATGGCAGTAGAATTTTTTGATTTGCGTGAATATGATTTAGTAATTTCTGATACTAGTTCTTTTGCTAAAGGAGTTATTACTTCACCGGACGTACCTCATATTTGTTATTGTCACACCCCAACTCGTTACTTGTGGAGTGATGCTCATCAATATTTAAATGAACTTAAATATAATAAATGGCTTAAGAAAGTAATTTCTACTATCTTAGTTAGACTTCGCATGTGGGACTTTTTAGCCGCCGCTCGAGTGGATTATTTTATTGCTAATTCTAAAACAGTTCAAAAAAGAATTACTAAATATTACCGTCGTGATTCGCAAGTTATTTACCCACCAGTAGAAACGGAACATTTTTTTATTAGCGATTTAAAAACTCAAGCCAAAGAAGAGGAATATTTTTTAATTGGCTGTCGTTTAGTTCCATATAAGAGAGTCGATATTGTTGTTGAAGCTTTTAAAAAATTAGGTAATGATTATAATCTAAAGATTTTTGGCGATGGTTTAGATTTAGAGCACTTAAAAGAAATTGCTGGTGAGGCCACTAATATTGAATTTTTAGGACGTGTCAGTGATGATGAAAAAGCAGTATTATACAGTCGTGCTCAAGCCTTTATTAACCCTCAAGAAGAGGATTTTGGTATCACACCGGTGGAATCAATGGCTTCTGGTCGTCCAGTAATTGCTTACCGTAAAGGTGGTCTTACTGAAACAGTAATTGAAGGTGAGACCGGTTTGTTTTTTGATGAGCAAAAAGCGGATTCAATTGTGGAGGCAGTTCGTAAATTTAAGAGTGCTGATTTCAATCCAGAAAGTATTAGAGCTCACGCTGAGAAATTTTCAGTTAGCCGTTTTCAAAAAGAAATAACTGATTTTATAAACGACGTAAAAAATAAACAATAAACATGAGAATCGGTGTTGATATTAGAGTTTTAATGGATAAGCAGTATAGCGGTATTTCAGAATATGCCTATTATTTACTTCGAGAATTTTTGGAAATTGATAATGGTGAAAATGAATATATTTTTTACTATAACTCTTTTCGTAAGATAAACCCTGATTTATTTACTTGGTGTAATTCCAAAGTTACCTTCAAAAATACGGCTTGGCCAAATAAAGTATTTAATTATATTTTACAAAAGTTCTTAGCCTGGCCAAAATTAGATTCGATAACTGGTCCAGTTGATGTTTTTTGGTCACCACATCTTAATTTTTCTTGTTTTGGCAATAATGCTGGTAAAAAAGTTTTAACAGTTCACGACTTGTCATTTTTACGTTATCCAGAATTTTTTAGTTTCCGTAAAAATTTTTGGCATCAAGGTTTAAATATTAAAAAATTAGTTGATAAGTACGATTTAATTATTGCTATTTCGGAAAATACTAAAATTGACTTAATAGAATTATTGCATGTACCAGCAGAAAAGATTAAAGTTATTTATTCTGGTTTAAACAAGGAAGCAGCTGTATTAAGCCCAGCTGAAGCCAAAATATTTAAAGAGTCCAATAAACTAAACGAACGTTTTATTCTTTATCTTGGGGCCATAGAACCGCGTAAGAATGTCGGTGGCTTAGTAGAGGCTTACAACTTACTGCGTGATAAACATTTACCGCTAACGGATTATCAATTAGTGCTCGCTGGTGCTAGTGGTTGGAAAAATAAATCAGTTTATAAAAAAGTGGCTGACTCCTTGTATCGCGATGATATTAAATTTTTAGGTTATGTCTCTCGAGCGGAACGCAACTGGCTGTATTCCAACGCTTCTTTATTCGTTTATCCTTCCTACTATGAAGGTTTTGGTTTTCCGCCACTTGAAGCAATGGCTCATGGCTTAGCCACTATTACTTCTGATGTTTCATCTTTGCCAGAGGTAGTAGGTAATGCTGCCTTAACAATTAATCCTTATTCTACCTTAGATTTAGCTAGGGCTATTGAAACTTTATTGCTTGATACTGACTTAAGAACTAATTACGCCACTAAAGGATTAGAGCGAGCCAAATTATTTAATTGGCAAACAACTGCAACTAATTATTTAAATTTATTTAAAGAATAATATGCGTGCCGTGATTCAAGCTGTTAGCTCAGCTAATGTAAAAGTTGATAATCAAATAGTTGGCGATATCAGTCGTGGTTATTTAATTTTGCTTGCCATTCATAATGATGACACTGAAGAGATGATTGTTAAAATGGCAGACAAGATTGAAGGACTAAGAATTTTTACCGATGAAAATGATAAAATGAATTTAAGTTTGAAAGATGTCGGTGGCGAAATATTATTAGTATCACAGTTCACGCTTTATGGTGATACTAAAAAAGGGAATCGCCCGAGTTTTATTGATTTGGCCAAACCTATTAAAGCGGTACCTTATTATGAAAAAGTAGTATCTTTATTAAAGGCTAAAAACTTCAAAGTTGAAACTGGTCAATTTGGAGCAATGATGACAGTATCTCTAGTTAATGAAGGACCAACTACAATAATTATTGATTTATAAAATGTCTAAGAAAAAACCAAAAATAATGATGGCGATGTCTGGTGGAGTTGATTCATCGGTAGCCGCACAACTTTTAAAAAATCAGGGCTATGATGTCACTGGTATCTTTTTAAATTTCTGGAAAGATGAAAAGATGGGTAATAAGGCTGAGAATAAATGTTGTTCTTTAGAATCATTGCTTGATGCTAAATCGGTAGCCAATAAAATTGGTATTCCACTTCATAGTTTTAATTTTGCTAAAGAATTTAAAGCCACTGTAGTTGATAATTTTTTAGAAGAATATGCGGCTGGTCGCACACCAAATCCTTGTGTGCTATGCAATAAGAAAATTAAAATTGGTTTACTGTTAGAATATGCTAAAAACATGGGCTTTGATTATGTGGCTACCGGTCACTATTTAAAAATAAAAGACGTCGCTGGTGAGCGCCGGGTTTATAAAGCTAAAGATGCCAAGAAAGATCAGTCATATTTTTTATATACCTTTAATCAGAAACAATTAAAGCATTTAATGTTTCCCCTTGGTAGCTATGACAAACCTAAGGTTAGAAAATTAGCGGAAAAATATGGCTTAATTACTGCCGCTAAACCAGAGAGTCAAGACATTTGTTTTTTATCTGGTCCGCATAATGATTTCTTAAAACGTTATTTAACTTTGAAACCAGGCCCAATTAAACTACTAGATAGTGGGGAAGAGATTGCCACTCATCAAGGTTTACCACTTTATACAATCGGTCAACGTCGTGGTATCGAGATTGGTGGTAATGGCCCATATTATGTAGCTAAAATTGATTACGAAACTAATACGTTATTTGTGGTGCGACAGTGGAATGAAGATGTCTTATTTGCCCCAGGACTTACCTGTATTGATGTTAATTGGACTTCTGGTAAGAAGCCAACTCTGCCACTTAAATGTGAAGCGGTGATCCGTTATGGACACTTAGCAGTACCTTGTGTTGTTACCAAAGGTAAAAATAAAGATGAACTAGAAGTTAAATTTAAAGAACCACAAAGAGCCGTTACTCCTGGTCAAAGTGTTGTTTTTTATGATAAAAGTCGGATGTTAGGTGGCGGAATTATCAAATAATTTAGATAATAAAAAGACCGATTTATTCGGTCTTTTTTTAAAGAATTTTTAAGGTTTCAGAAACTCCGCCATCTTTATTTCTAATTATGGCTAATGGTGTTTTAATAACAATGTTTAAATCGGTTAATAGACATTGATGTCTAGCATACCAACGATTAAACTTTATAATTTCTTCAATTGTTTTATTGCTTTTACGATGAATTTGCCAAGGGCCAGTAATTCCAGGCTTAGCCTTCAATGATTCGTAGTAAGCACAATTATTTCTAATCACATAGCATTTATCTATTGGTCTAGGACCAACTAAACTCATTTTGCCAGTAAAGACTAAAAATAGTTCTGGTAATTCATCAAGGTGCCAGCGTCTTATAAAAAGACCAACTCTGGTTACTTGAGTAGAACCAACAAACATACTGCGAAATTTAAAGTAATGAAATAGTTTGGCGTTTTTACCAATACGCAAAACTGGTAGGCCATTTGATTTTCTGCTGTAAAAAATAGGACCAGGAGAGTCTAATTTAATTAATATAGCAGTTAAAATCATTACCGGTAATAACAGTATTATTAAACCAGATGAAAATACAAAATCGGCGATTCTTTTCATGTTGATTAGATTTTGATTGTTAAAGATTAATTATTTTTTATCATTATTTTTTATTTTAGTCAAGTAAAATCAAGGAATTTTGTTATTTAAAATTTATGCTATAATAGTTTTTGTAACTCAAAAATAATCTTTAAATAATTTATGTCACAAAATCTTCAAGAAGTTTTTAAGCGCATTCAGGATAAGAAAAAGGAAGCTAGCGAAATTAAAAAAACCTATCGCGACGCTTTATCAGTTAGCGGGGAATATCAGGAAGTTTTAGAGGAACTTGAATCTTTAAAACTTAAAAAGAAAAAAATTGAAGCCGGTGTGCAAAGTGACTTTAAAGAAGAATTTGATAAGTTAGAGGGTTTAAAGCTAAATATTGCTGGAGATAGCCAAATGTTGTCTGACATCGCCTTAACCCAGCTTACTAGTGGTCAACCAATTGTTCTAATCGATGAACACAAGACTGAATATGAACCAATTTTTACCGTAAAGTTTAAGAAAGTTTAAAAAATATACAATTTTAGATTAAAAAAAGGAGCTTTATTTATTGAAGCCCCTTTTTTGTATTGACAAATAAGCATATTTATGATATACTATTTATAGTTGAAATTGATAGTAGCCCTCTAAAAATAATAGAAAAATGAAAAAGTTAGTATTTTTAATGCTTTGCATGAGTGTATTGTTTGTATCCTGTAGTGATAAATCTTATTATGAACCATTTATCGTTACCGGCATTGAAGCTGTTTCAAATAGTAATATGTCAAATTATTACGAAAAGGATCAGGATAAATATACAATGGATAATTTCGTATTAGCCCCAACAAATAAGTATCAAATTGGTGATACTATACCTGAGGCCAGTATACGCTTTAAGTAAAAAATAAATGACAATGGCCTTGATTTATATAATATATTTCAAGGTCTTTTTTTGTTTAAAAATAAAAAACGGTAAAACAAATGTTTACCGTTTTTTAAATTGTACCGCGAGAGGGACTTGAACCCTCATGGTATCGCTACCACACGAGTTTGAGTCGTGCATGTCTACCAGTTCCATCATCGCGGCAATAATTCTTTCTCATTATAGTATATAAGCCCTAATTGTCAAACTAAAAAATATGACTTGTTAGCCCTGCTTTTTTCCGTTATAATCAAGTTAATAAGATTCAAGATACTATGGGTAAAATCATTGCGGTTGTTAATCAAAAAGGTGGGGTTGGTAAAACAACTACTTCTGTTAATTTAGGGGCCTATTTAGCCAGTTTAGGTAAACAGGTGCTTTTAGTTGATCTTGATCCCCAGGCTAATGCTACCTCTGGTCTTGGCATTGAACACTCTAAACTAGAAGCCGGAATTTACGAAGCTTTAATTGGTGAGAAGCGGATTTTTGATATCATTAAACGTACCCTTCAAAAGGGGTATCTAATTGCTCCAGCAACTGCCAATCTAGCTGGTGCTGGCATTGAAATGGTTTCCATGGAAAATAGAGAATATCTTTTGTCACAACTACTTGAAAGTGTTCGTGGCGAATATGATTATATTATTGTTGATGGTCCACCATCCTTAGGTTTGCTTACTATTAATAGTTTAGTGGCTGCCGACGAAATTTTAATTCCTACTCAAAGTGAATATTATGCCTTGGAAGGTTTGGGACAATTACTGCAAACTATTAATTTAATTCAAGAAAATTTAAAACCAGAACTTAAAATAATGGGCACGGTAGTTACTATGTTTGATCGTCGTAATAAATTATCGGGTTCAGTCATGGAAGAACTTAAAAAACATTTTCCTGGAAAAGTCTTTGATGCCGTTATTCCTCGTAGTGTCCGTTTAGCTGAGGCTCCAAGTTATGGTCGTAGTATTTTTCAATATGACGCTAAATCAACTGGTGGTAAAGCTTATGAGGCTTTAGCCCAAGAAGTAATTTCTTTAGAAGAAAATAAATAATTATATTATGCCAAATGGTCTAGGTCGCGGACTCGATTCGCTTATTCCCAAAAAAATCATTAACTCTGTTCCAGTAGAAGCTCTATCTGAAACTGGTTCAGCTTTGTTATTAAACGACTTGGATCGAATTGTTAAGGTTGATCCTAATGCAATTGCGATTAATCCTTGGCAACCACGCCAACATTTTTCAGAAAGTGGCTTAAATGATTTAGTAGAATCAATTCGTGAACATGGCATTATTCAGCCTTTAATTGTTACAAAAACTGATGGAAAATATGAGTTGATTGCTGGTGAACGTCGTTTACGTAGCGCCAAAGTTTTAGGTTTAAAAGAAGTTCCTGTTATTGTCCGTGAAGCCAGTGAACAGAAGAAACTGGAATTTGCAATTATTGAAAATTTACAACGCGAAAATTTAAATCCTTTAGAAACCGCTTGGGCTTACCAGAAATTGATTGATGAATTTAATATTTCTCAAGAAGCGGCCGCTAAAAGAGTTGGTAAGGCTCGTTCTACAGTTGCTAATTCTTTACGTCTTTTGTTATTACCAGACGAAATCAAGACGGCTTTAGCAGAAAAGAAAATCAGTGAAGCTCATGCTAAATATTTATTAGGATTAGATAGCGAAGCTAAGCAGATTAATGTTTTCCGCAAGATTATCAGAAATAACATGACCGTAGCGGAGACGGATAAAGAAATTAAACGTTTAGGCGGCACCAAAGAAGCTCGAGTTAAAGATTTTGCTGACGAAGATAAAGAAAAACGAATTACTCAAGCCTTGGGCACTAAAGTAAATATTAAGAGACAGGGAAGAGGTGGTAAAATTACCATTGATTTTTATAGCGAAGGAGAACTTAGTGATATTATTGACAAAATAGTAAAATAATAGTATAATTTTAAGCAGTTCTTAACATTTAAAAAAGGAGGAATTATAATGAATACAATCGAAAAAAAGAAATGGAAAAATTTTTCTATTTTTTCCATAATAGTTATTGTTATTATCTGTATTATTTTTTTATTTTTAAATGGCATTTCTATTGAAGCTGCCAAATCAACAGTAAAATACAGTGCTATATTAATCGCAATTGGTTTCTTCTGGATCTTTTGTGTCCGTGATACAAATGGCTAAAAAAACATTTTTTAAATAAAGAGAAACGTCTTACAAAAGGCGTTTTTTTATTGGTTTTTAACCATTGATTCTAGGGGGTAAACTTGGTATAGTTTATATAAGATTAACTCAAGAAAATCTCAATTTTTTTATGTCTTTTGTCCACCTTCATAACCATACCCATTATTCTTTACTTGACGGTCTAACTCAGATTGATGAGCTGGTTAATTGTGCCAAGGAACAAGGTTCACCAGCAGTGGCTATTACTGATCATGGCACTATGTATGGCGTAATTGAATTTTATCAAAAGTGTAAGAAGGCTGGGATTAAACCAATTATCGGCGTGGAAACTTATTTAGCACCTAAGAGTCGTCATGATAAGTTAAACCGTTCTGATGCTAAAAATTATCACTTAATTCTACTAGCTAAAAATGAAAT
>Ga0302203_1000966_pt1 | contig 10848 bp, 11 predicted proteins | sample II_Fen_E1_1_FD_194576 | JGI IMG/M metagenome (GOLD analysis project Ga0302203, IMG submission 194576) | Peat permafrost microbial communities from Stordalen Mire near Abisko, Sweden - II_Fen_E1_2 | ecosystem: Environmental > Terrestrial > Soil > Wetlands > Permafrost | place: Sweden: Abisko...
AGCTGAAATTACACGTACGGCGGTACAAAGTATTGATCAATTGTTGAAGTATGTGACAGGGTTGGATATCCGTCAACGGGGAACGAATGGCACACAGGCTGACATATCTGTCCGTGGCGGCTCGTTCGACCAGGTGCTGGTGTTGTTGAACGGAATCAATATTACGGACCCGCAAACCGGTCATTTTAATCTCGACATTCCGCTTAATCTTTCCGATGTAAGCCGTGTGGAAATTCTGGAAGGTTCTTCTGCCCGGGTATTAGGTCCCAATGCTTTTAGCGGTGCTATCAACATCGTTACGGAGAATAATGAAAAGCATGCCCTTAATGCAGAATTGGCAGGAGGAAGCTTTAATTATTTTGCACAGTCTGTTTCGGGAAATCTTGGTACAGATCGTTTTCACACTTTTGCTTCATTTTCACACAAGAGTAGTAGCGGTTATACAGCTAATACCGATTTTGATTTAAGCAGCGGATATTTGCAATCTGTTTTCAATACCAGGCATGCCGGTAAATTCGACTTGCAACTTGCAGCGCAGTTAAAAGCTTTTGGCGCTAGTGGGTTCTATTCACTGGCTTTTCCAAACCAGTATGAGAATTCAAAAACCTTTCTGACTGCTTTGAACTGGTCAATGCACAAAGGAAAATTTGAGTATTCTGCCCAGGCATACTGGCGTCGGCATCACGACCGCTTTGAACTGGACTATAATAAGCCAGCCGGATGGAACTATCATTTAACCGATGTGACCGGTGGAAAAGCTTCTGCCGCTTATCTTTCGAAATTAGGTAAAACTACACTAGGCATTGATATGCGAAACGAGCATATTTTTAGTAATGTACTTGGTACAAAGATCGATTCAATGCGCGCACCCCTGGAAACAAATGGTTTTTTTACGCGTGAAGCTAATCGCCTCTTGTCAACCGGATATATTGATCAAACCCTGAATCTCAAACGCTGGTATTTTTCTCTGGGAGTTGCTTCTACCTATACATCCTCTTATGGGTTGAATACATTTGGAGGTATTGATTTGGCATATTCTATTAATGATCATGTACGTGTTTTTGCGAATGGCAACACGGCTGTTCGTCTGCCTACATTTACCGATTTGTATTATGTAGGTCCACAGCACACTGCCAATCCTGATTTGAAACCAGAACATTCACAAACACTGGAAGCTGGAACTAAAATACTTCAGTCATCCTGGAAACTGGATGTTGTAGGATATTACCGGATGGCTCAAAATGTAATTGATTGGGTGAAGCCTACTTCAACGGCCGTATGGAATAGCGAAAACCTGACAAGTATTAATGCACTGGGTACGGATATATCTGCAGAATATTACTTCCAACATTGTTTTGTGCGTAAAATCGGCTTAAGCTATTCGTACTTACAATTGGATAAAAGCGCAAGTACTTTTATCTCCAAATATGCTCTCGATTATCTGAAACATAAAGTTGTCCTGAGTGTCGATCATTCTATCTTTAAAGACTTTTCTGCTTCGTGGAAAGTTGCATATTTAGACCGGACAGGGAGCTATGATGCCAATAAAGTATATGGGGCATCTTCGGTTATAAAAAACTTTACCCCTTACTTTATGCTCGATGGGCGTATAAGTTGGTCGCAAAAGAAATTTGATATTTATGGTGATCTCAATAATATCCTGAATGCTACTTATGCCGACTATGGCGGCTTAACTCAACCCGAAATCAGTGCAAATGTAGGTGTCCGGTTAAAACTGAATTAAACGCTGGATTGATATAAATAAAAGAATCGTCCACTGATTACACTGATTTACACAGAAATAAAAATCTGTGAATATCTGTGTAATTAGTGGACGATTTCTTGTTCTATTCACTCTTAGCAAGCCATAATCGGTTTTATTTGCTTAAAGAAGTCGTTTCCTTTATCATCTACCAGGATAAATGCAGGGAAGTTTTCCACTTCAATCTTCCAGATAGCTTCCATGCCTAATTCTGGATATTCCAGGCATTCCACTTTCTTGATGTTTTGTTCTGCCAGGATAGCTGCGGGTCCTCCGATAGAACCCAGGTAAAATCCGCCATGTTTTTTACAGGCATCGGTGACTTGCTGGCTACGGTTACCCTTTGCAATCATAATCATGCTGCCTCCGTTTTCCTGAAATAAATCAACGTATGAGTCCATACGTCCGGCTGTAGTTGGTCCGAATGAACCTGAAGCCATTCCCTTAGGTGTCTTGGCTGGGCCGGCATAATAGATCGGATGATCTTTTACATATTGTGGAAGCGGTTTGCCCGAATCAAGCAGCTCTTTCAACTTGGCATGTGCTATATCACGACCTACCACGATTGTACCATTCAGGGATAACCGTGTAGAAACAGGATATTTTGATAGGGTAGCCAGAATTTCTTTCATGGGTTGGTTGAGGTCAATCTTTACAGCATTCCCTTCACCCTGGTTCCGTAATTCTTCAGGTATTAGACGACCCGGGTTGTCTTCCATCTTTTCGACCCAGATGCCATCCTTGTTTATTTTCCCCTTAATGTTGCGGTCGGCGGAACAGGATACAGCCATGCCTACAAAGCACGAAGCCCCGTGGCGAGACATGCGGACAATACGAATGTCGTGTGCAAAATACTTACCACCAAACTGTGCCCCAATACCGGCTTCCTGAGATGCTTTCAGGATCTTGGCTTCCATTTCCACGTCGCGGAACGATTGTCCCAACTCATTTCCTACTGTAGGAAGTTCATCGTAGTATTTTGTGGATGCCAGTTTTACTGTTTTCATGCAGGCGTCAGCCGAAGTTCCGCCAATTACAAATGCAATATGGTATGGAGGGCAGGCGGCTGTTCCCAATGTCTTCATCTTTTCGGTTAGGAATTTCTCCAGCGATACAGGATTAAGCAGTGCTTTTGTTTCCTGGAATAAGTACGACTTGTTGGCTGAACCGCCCCCTTTGGCAATAAACAGGAACTTATATTCATTTCCGTGGCTGGCTACCAGGTCTATTTGTGCGGGAAGGTTGGTTCCCGTATTCACTTCATCGTACATGTTCAACGCAGCATTCTGGGAGTAACGCAGGTTTTCTTCGGTATAGGTTTCGTAGATTCCTTTCGACAAAGCTTCTTCGTCGGTGCCGTTTGTCCATACGTTGTTTCCTTTTTTAGCGTAAACAGTTGCTGTACCCGTATCCTGGCAGAAAGGCAATATACCTTTGGCTGCTATCTCTGCATTGCGAAGCATGGTCAGGGCCACGTATTTGTCGTTTTCACTGGCTTGTGGATCAGCAAGGATCTTTGCCACCTGTTTCTGGTGTGCAGGACGAAGCAGAAATGAACAATCACGCATGGCAGCACGTGCCAGTTTGGTCATTCCTTCCGGTTCCACTTTCAGCACTTCCTGTCCGTCAAATTCCGATACAGAGACATGCTCTTTAGTAAGCAAATAGTATTCGGTTTTTTCCTTTCCCAGCGGAAAAGGTTCCTGGTAATTAAATTCTTTAGCCATGATTATGTTAGTTTGAATAGTTTGTTGTTCGAAAGGTTTGTTGTTTCAAACAGGGTGCAAAATTAAAGAAATTTTTCTGTAATCCCTATATTTTGATCGAAACAATATACAGGATTCTCTCTATCGACCCGCTCACTTAAGTGGAGCGTGTCGGTAATCAAAATAGCCTGCTAAAATTAAGCAGGCTATTTAAATGATTTTAATAACTATCGAATAAAGTCGTCGTTTACATTCTCCATTTCGTTTTTATCATAAATATATAGAAGGATTATTTCGTCATTCACTATCTCATAATAAAAAATAATACGGCCTCCACCACTTTTTCCTTTTCCCTTACTTTTAATCGCTATTCGGGCTTTTCTGCAATTCTCGATTATTTCATCTCCTATATAGGGGTTTTCCTCCAGCTCATTCAGAAACTGAATATAATCGTCTTTTAAAGATTTATATTTCTTTGATAATCTCTTTAACGATTTTTCAAATTCTATGGTAACTTCAAATCTCATCGGCTAATTGACGTGCCGTTTTTAATTGAATCTTACCTTCTTTCGATTGTTTTACTTCCTTAAGACCTCGCTTTATTCCACGTACAATTTTTTCAGCTTCTTTGAATGATTCAAATCGTTTTAATTCCCTTTCATTCATGGTAACAGTTACTTTTTTCATACTGATAATGAGTTTAAATGAATATACAAAAGTAATCGAATTTCCTAAATAACAAATTGATGTTGTATTTTGTTGATTATAGATTGCTGCTGATTCAGAATGAAAAATTCCAAATGCAACATGCCTCGATCCATTCATCATCCTTAAAGTAGGCGGGGCGGGTCGATAACCTAATTCTTCAAATACGCTTCTTCCCGGTTGGTGATTTGCATGATTTTGTTGTTGCGCACCGAGTTTTGTTCCGTCACTACGATAGCCGTTACCGACACTGTGACGTTTATCGATTCAATCAGGTTGTCGTTCAACAGGCCCAGGTATATTTTCCCGGTCAATGGTTTTTTCAGTTGGGCAGCATCATTCAATACATCTCCTTGTTTAAAGCTCTTGAACTTCTTCCCGAATTTAAACAGGGACGCATTGACTTCATCCCCTATAAACCAGAAATTCACATTATCCTCCCCCTGGATCAGACTGAATGCATTGACGCCATATAGTGCCAGTGCCGCCATGGTACCATAACCGGGAATATGTGAAGCGAAGGAAGCTGCTGAATTCAGGAAACCGCTTTTTGCCCTGACAAATGCTTTCTGGCCTTCTGTTCCCACGCCGATATAATAACTCCAGGATACTGTTCCTTTCGGCAAGGTAAAATCAATCAGTTCCTTTTTTGAATTGCCGAACACATAATTGGCCGAACCTATTTTTGTAACCCGCTCCACCAGTGTCTGTGCTACCGTGTCCCTTCTCAGAAGGTATTTTTCTTGTGTCGGGACATATGTGGTGTCCTGCACTGTGTGCCAATAGACTGACGTATTAAAATCCAGGGTGCCCGGACCTGCCGGAATGCGCTGGATCTTTATGTTGCAGATACGTGCTGTGCCTGCCGGGTTGGTAAACCGGAATTTATAAATGCCTGTCCGCAGGATCTGCATTGTTTTCTTCTCGATTTTCCGGACCTTGTAATCCATGAATTTAATTGAAGCCGGAAGTTCACTAATTTCCAACTCTTTCAGCGACCAGCCATGTACTTCTTTGAACGAAAACACCAGTTCATCACCTGCTGCAAAGCCGTAATAAAACACTTCTTCACTATGTCCGTTTATTTTCAGCGTGTTCTCTGCCACATCAATTGCCGGCAATCCGAAAGCCGGGATACAACAGCATGTAAATACCGATACTACAATCAAGAATCTTTTCATCGTTTTTTGTTCTCTTCCAATTTATCATTCCTTCAGCTTATTTGCCTGATGGCTGATAAATCTCCGGAAAGCACAAAATTACTCATTTCTGCGTCTTGTGCCAAATATTCTACCGACCCCGTCACTTTAAGCGGCGGGATCGGTAATCAGAAAGGGTTAACTCAATAAGAATTGAAGTTCAACACATTCAATTCAGTGTTATTGCCTGAATCAGAATTTACTGTCAAATTATCTAATATACTTTTACCTTTGGCTTAACCTTCCACGCTATACAATCGCGCGTGAGCAGTAGAAACTTTATGCGGAGTCGTGATGACCACATGATACCTATGTATGGTCAGTTGTTTTTTGTTCTTATGATATTATCGAATCGGGAGTATTAAAAAGCTACTACTACTTCAACTGTTTTAAAATCACTGACAATTAATTGATCAATGAATGAGCTTATAACTCCTGATTAAATTTCATCCATGCTTCATAGCTTCCGTGAGCTTCGATGGACACAAGTGGATTCCAATACTCTTTGTAGTGTTTGATTTTTCCGGATTCAAACTCAAAAAATGTTACATATATTTGATTGTAGGTTGCCCCGTTGCTAATGAGATGACCCTGAATAGTCAATTCAATAACCAGTTGATTGGGGTCAAGCATTGGTGAGATCTTTAATCCGGCAACAGAATCTACAACTATGCTTCTCGTGGTCGAGGACATGTAGGCAAGTATATCCTGTTTGCCATGATATACGGATGGTCGGTTCTTTGGTGCAAATGGAAATTCAAGAACAGCATCGTCTGCCCATAGTTTTATCCATTTATCCCAATCCTGTGCTTGTAAAAGTTTTAGGTACGATTGTGCTTTTTCCAGTGTTTCTTTTCGCAGTTCTGCTGTTTTGTCAGTTGCATTTTCTGTCATAATTCCATTGTTTTAGTGGTAATACTTCGTTGTATTTTTCTACAAAGGTCGGACAGAATATGTATTTTGCTCTTGACAAAAATCAAGAAATCAAAGAAGTTGCTTCTTTCTGATTCTACTAATTGTTTCAGGTCTCATTCCAAGCATGGAAGCAATGACTTGCAAGGGCACCTGATTAAAAAGTTCTTTGTTGTTTTCAAAGAAAAAATTATATCTTTCTTCTGCAGACATGGATAGATGCCTGACAATCCTGTTCTCCAGAATTGTAAAGCATCGTACTATAAAAAACTTCTCAAGTTCATTCCATTTAGGTACTAAGTCTCCAATTTTTTTATAGTCTTCCTTGGTTATTGTGTAAAGGTTGGTCTCTACTAATGCTTGAATGGTCGAATGTGAAGGCGTATCAAATATAAAACTTGATAAGTCTGTCGAAAAGTGTCCTTTTGTTGAAATACATTGCGTTACTTCTTTGTCGTCGGTAGTTACAAACATTCTCAAAAGTCCCGATTGCACAAAACCTAATTTATCACAACGTCTCCCCGACTTCAGCAGGAATTCTCCCTTTTTTATAGTTGTCAGTTTGAATAAGGACACAATTGTATTCAAGTCGTCACTTGCAACTACTCCAAAGAAAGATTTAATGTATTGCTCAAGTTCTGTCATGTATTGTCGTTTTTTATAGCCTTGATACTTACTGCCTGGGCTATGGACTTTAACGGTGCTGTTACACGGGATGTCTCATTTGCGGGAGCATTCATTGTCTGAATCAGAATTTACAGAATTTTAAAATTACCAGAATGAAGATACAACTCTACGCATATCTTATTCTTTTCCATTTATGCCAACTCTTATTCTGTAAATCCTGATTCAGACAACTACATGCACAACAACCGCCAACTGTCCATAATGGTATGTTTCCGGTTGCCCTTCTTTTTGATTTTTATTCTCCAATCAAGATAAGTTGTCTTTGAAGTCATGCTGGTACTTGTCCGATAAATATATTTCAATTCTCCAACAAATGTTTTCTCTGGAAACTGTGTCAAAAGGATTCTTGTAGTTTCAATTTTTAGTTTATTGAAATCACGGTCAGATTCTAAATAATCTTTTTTCAGTATGAAAATAGCAGAAACATATTTCAGATTATCAGTCTCGATTTTGTCGTAGACCTTTATATCCGCTGTTAGAATTTGCCCCAGGCTGTCATTAAATAGTTTCTCGGCTGATTTGCTAACCGGAACATTGTAGGTGCTTTGTACAAATTTAGTATCGTTATTCAGAAACTTTGGTTGCATTAATTTGAGTGGGATCATCATTAAAATCAAAATTCCATAAGCCAGAACAACTGGAAGTATAACTTTACTTAAGTTTATCTTTGGTTGCTCCATTGTAGGGTCAAACAATACTAGTTTGGTTCCTGCAACTATGTCTCCAATTCGTCTGCTTGGATTTATGAAGGCAACGATTACTTCTAATGGCCAAAGTATGCAAAATAAATTTCGTAAAAGACATTTTAGTGGAGAAGCAACTTGCCCTGTTGTGTTGTCAACTAATTGTAACTTCAGGATTCGTTTTGCAATGCTTCGTCCGTTTATACAGTCTTTGCAGAAGTAGATCACAAATCCGATTATAGAGATATAAATCATTCCACCGAAGAAATCAGCATTCGGCTTTTCATGAGTTAATATGTTTGAAATGCTCCTGATGATTTCCGGGATAAAGAATATTCCGGCAATCATTGTCATAATGAAATGGTCAAGAATCATTGAAACAAGTCTTGTCCCTCTTTCAGGTTCTTTTTCTGTCATGCTTTTATCTGTTTAATAGTTTTTTAATGCTGCTTTGTTCGGCGAAGCGTCCCGCTTCGTCACATTAGAAGGAAAGTTCCTACTTTCCATATTTCATAGTTAACAATTTAGTAAGCAAGGCAAATGGTACACCCCGATTTATCGGTAGCCTTGCTTTTAGCTGCAAAGAAGAGGAGCTCATCTTCGAACACAAAACCGATAACTTTCGCCTAACAAGTTTTTATTATTCTAATATCCCGCCTATCTTTTCTATGTATTCAAGAATCAATTGTACAACTGTTCTTATATAATTATCGGGTATCAAAATTCTATGTTTTTTAAACTCCAATAGTAATTCCTCTTCAATTTCATCCCAATAAAAACTACCGCCCAAACCAATCTTAGCATTCCAGATCTCAGAGAAAATAGTATCAATATATATCCATGTTTTCTCTGTTAAATCAAATTCAATGTGAGACTTGATATAATCAAAGACCTCAATTGAGTTGATTTTCTTTTCATAAGGATTTACACCCTCTGGTATTTCTTTCTTTCTGAAAATATCGATTTCCATATTTTTATACTTTTATGTTCCATGAGATACAATTCATAAGACCACCTTTAAATGCTATCTCATTTATATTTATTCGTTCAATAATTTTGTCAGGATATAAACTTGAGATTAAATTGAAAGCTTCATCATCTTTATTACCTTCAAACTCGAAGATTGGGAAAATTATTAGATTTCCAATTTCAAGATAGTTCATGTAACATCCAATTGCCGATATGCTTTTATTTTTATATTTAGCTTTGTAATCAAAAACAGGCATATCAATATAATTAAACCCATACTGTTGAATAACATTTTTCATTGTATTACCCCAATATTTAAATTCATCATTCAGGCAATTTCCAATAATAGTTCTTTCATCATAAAACCTCACTAATCCATCGGCATGCCCTGTCATGTCGGATTTTATTTGTGGAATTATAATTACTTCAGCATTTAATTTTCTTTCAATTTCGGTTACAAGTACTTTCCTATCCTGATATTGGGGATTTTCAGAAAATATTCTGTCTGTCAGTATTACCCTGTCAATCCATTTCACTATGTTACCACCATCCAGATTAATCTCTGAGTAATCCGAAGTAATCCCATTCGACTTTAAAATGACTTTGGGATTTGATTGAAGCTGTAGATACTCTTTCAAATAGGAAGGCTCATACCTGAACTGCACAAACTTGTTAACATCTGTCTGGACAGGCATATAATCCCTAGCCCAAATATCATTTGTGTCTTTTATTGCCTCATATTTAATCTGATGTTTTTTTAGAATGAGTTCTATTTCCTGAAAAGATTTCAGCGTTTTTAGCAGTTCAGAAAAATATACTCTATTAGTCTTGCTATCTGTTATCATACATAAGAGTTGTTATGTTTTATATTGCAACTCTTGTTTTGGTGCCATCACTTCTATCTTTTTCCTTCAAAATTTCACTATTAAAAAAGCAGTAGTTCATATTATCAAAACCATTTGTGTTTTTTACACCACAACGAGTTGAAGTTATCAATTTAGTAATATGATTATTATTGGTTTTTATTAATGATATTCCTTCGGAACTGTTAATGCTTCCACCAGTTAATAATGTGGTTTGAACTTTTAGAGGTCCTACAATTGGATTTTTCTGATTCCCGATACTTCGTATCAAGATGCCACCATAAGAAGCCAATTCTTTACACTCAATACATTTTTTATTTTTACAGCTGTCGTTCATGTAAGTACAACCATTAAATGTTATGTCTAAACCACTATAATGAACCCTCCATTGACCAGCTTTCATGTTGTGACGATGAACGCTAGAATCAAGGTGATTTCTATTGAAAAAATAAAATTCAATTTCATATATATTGAATCTCTCTCCTGAAACAGATTCAATTTGATAATTACATATTAACTCAGTAGCAATTTCGCTGAACTTTTTTTCAACGTTTTCAGTTTCGACATTGAGTCCTTCAAGTAATTTTTTTAGGTTTAACATGGTTTTGGATTTATTTTAATTTAAATAGTTCGATAGTCAATATTTATATGCAAAAGTAAAAGGATGGAACATAAAATAAATGTCAATAAAAATATGTTAACTCTAAATAGTTATTTGTAAATTTATAATATACCCTAAGCTAACCTCGCCTGCTCCGTTGCAGCGGAACTATTGCATTGTGTGGCGTTACTCAATTATATTCATGTAATCCAATACTTTTTAATTTTGTCATAATCTCCCAAGCGATACAAGCGTGCTGGAACAGGCTGAAACTAGAACTCTAAACCATTACTATCTTTAACTGATAATTACTTAGTAGGATTCTATATCAACCATCCCTTTACATCCTATAAAATCAACCGCGTTTTTCCTCTTAAAACTACCGCCCGTCTATCCAATTGCAGTAACCGTATACTCTGTTAATTCAATATCCCACAAATATATTAATAATTTCACAATTGCATACAAAAAACCATTTATTTCTTAAAATTAATTCTTACCTGTCAATTATTTCCGATCTTTATTCTATTTTCTTCACCGGCCTCTCTTCCTTTCCGCTTCTGCGTTTGTTTTAGGTTGAGCTATGGTTCAATTATGGTTTGACCACGGTTCCAGGATATATACGACATATATATCACGTATATATCACGCATATACTACGTATATATAACGCATCTATATAAATGCGTTATATATACGTGAATGATAAGTTGTATTTGCAGGGTGTTTGCAGTAAATATATGGTTGAACCATGGTCAAAC
>Ga0302203_1000975_pt1 | contig 10812 bp, 5 predicted proteins | sample II_Fen_E1_1_FD_194576 | JGI IMG/M metagenome (GOLD analysis project Ga0302203, IMG submission 194576) | Peat permafrost microbial communities from Stordalen Mire near Abisko, Sweden - II_Fen_E1_2 | ecosystem: Environmental > Terrestrial > Soil > Wetlands > Permafrost | place: Sweden: Abisko...
TTTTCCATTTATTTCTCTACACAGAACTACTGATTGTCATTTTTTTATGTTAGTAATAAAAAAAATGCTATATTTGCAGCTCTTTAAAAAAACCGAAATAATTAATTGTCTTATTTTTAAATAAATTTTTCCATGCAAAACAAAGGACTTGTCAGGATTTTTGCACTAGCACTGACTTTAGTGTGCCTATTTTATCTTTCATTTAGCGTTGTTACAAATTCGTACAGCAAAAAGGCAATAGCTTATGCTAAAGGAGATAAAATGAAAGAGTTCAATTATTTAGACTCTATTTCTAGCGAAAAAGTGTGGTTAGGATACACACTGAAGGAATGTCGCGAAAAGGAAATTAATCTCGGTCTTGACTTGAAAGGAGGTATGAACGTAACACTTGAAGTATCGGTTGCCGATATTATTCGTTCACTAGCTGACTTCAACACCAACGCAAATTTTAATCAAGCATTAATAAATGCCACTGAGCTCCAAAAAACTAACAGTCAAAAAACGTATATAGATTTGTTTGTAGAATCTTATACCAAACTTGACCCTCAGGCCAAATTGTCAACCATCTTCAGCACATTCGAGTTGAAAGATAAAATTTCTTTGACAACTTCCAATGCCGATGTGGTAAAAGTCCTGACAACTGAAGTTGATGGAGCTATCGCCAACTCTTTCAATGTATTACGTCAACGTATCGACCGTTTCGGTGTGGTTCAACCTAATATCCAAAAATTGGGTAACGGGCGTATTTTAATTGAACTTCCGGGAGTAAAAGAGCCAGAACGTGTACGTAAATTGCTGCAGGGATCTGCGAACCTTGAGTTTTGGGAAACTTATGAATTAAACGAAATTATAAACAACCTCTCCGAAGCAAATAAAGTACTTGCTACCTTACAGAAAAACGGAGGTGTTGCTGTTGCAAAAGATTCAACCGTAGCAACTACGCATAGTACTGCCCCAACAGCTAAAGCTACAGCAAGCAAAACGCCTGCTTTAAGCAAAGTAGATAGTCTGAAAGCCGTATTACAAAACAAAAATGCTTCGACAACCGACTCTGCTAAAGTACTCGAAAAGAGCCAAAAAGAGAATCCTTTATTTGCCATTCTGCAAGTTAACGCTCAGGGTGGTCAAGTGGCTCGCGGTCCGATAGTAGGATACGCACACAGTAAAGATACTGCTCAAATCAATACGTATTTGAAAATCAAACAGGTTAAAGAAGCTTTACCACGCGATTTGGGACTGAGATGGTCTGTAAAATCAATTGATAAAAAAGGCGAAATTTTCCAGCTAATTGCAATTAAAATAACAAACCGCGATGGACGTGCTCCATTAGGTGGTGATGTAATTACCGATGCCCGTGCTGATTTCAGTCAAAATTCATCTGAAGCTCAGGTGAGCATGTCGATGAATCAGGAAGGTGCTAAAGTATGGGCACGCATGACGAAAGACAATATCGGAAAATCTATTGCTATTGCTCTGGACGGATATATATATTCATTCCCAACAGTAAATACCGAAATTGATGGTGGTAGCTCTCAAATCACCGGTCACTTTACAGTAGATGAAGCAAAGGATTTAGCAAACACTTTGAAATCGGGTAAAATGCCTGCTCCGGCACACATTGTACAAGAAAACATTGTAGGTCCAACATTGGGACAAGAAGCTATTAATAATGGTTTCATTTCATTTGTTATTGCCTTTATTCTTGTATTGTTATACATGGTTATGTATTACGGAATAGTTCCTGGTTTGATTGCGGATATAGCATTACTTATCAACGTATTCTTCCTGTTTGGAGTTTTATCTTCTTTTGGTGCAGTACTTACCCTTCCGGGTATAGCAGGTATTGTGCTTACACTGGGTATGGCGGTAGATGCTAACGTACTTATGTATGAGCGTATCCGAGAGGAAATGAACAAAGGAAAGACCATGAGAAAAGCGATTGACGATGGTATTGGTCATGCACTTTCTGCGATTATTGACTCTAATGTTACTTCAGTTATAACAGCTATTATTTTGATATATTTTGGTACAGGACCTATAAAAGGTTTTGCTGTGACTGAAATTATTGGTGTTATGACATCGTTCTTTACTGCAGTATTCCTTACACGTTACATGTTGTATTTGTATGCTGATCACAAAAGCACTAAAGAAATTTCATTCATTACCGGTGTTACTAAAAATTGGTTTAAGGATACAAAAATTGATTTCATGGGATTGCGTAAATGGTTCTATGGTTTATCAGGTGCCTTAATATTAATCAGTTGCATTTCATTTGCTGTCCGTGGATTTAGTTTGGGTATTGATTTTTCAGGAGGACGTAACTATGTAGTGGCTTTTGATAAACCTGTAAGTACTGACAATGTACGTAGATTGCTGGAAAATGCATTCGAAGGTGATATGCCACAAGTAATTACTATTGGTTCAGACAATCAGGTTCGTATTGCTACAAAATATAAAATCAACGACAACTCTGCAACGATTGATAATGAGATTGAAGGTAAACTTTATGACAACCTGAAACCTTTACTTAAAAGCTCAATTACGAAAGCGGAATTTATTAAAGAAAGTATAAAGAGTTCTCAAAAAGTAGGACCTACTGTAGCCGATGATATTACCCGCGCAGCAATTTGGGCAGTACTTTTTGCAATTTTTGGTATTGGTGTCTATATCTTTATTCGATTCAGAGAATGGGGTTATGCGCTGGGAGCTATTGTATCTTTGGCTCACGATGCGATTATCACTTTAGGACTGTTCTCCTTGTTATATGGATTCTTACCATTCTCAATGGAAATAGATCAGGCGTTTATTGCTGCGATATTGACAGTAATCGGATATTCGGTTCACGATACTGTAATTAACTACGACCGTATTCGTGAAAACGTGCTATTGTTCCCCAAAACGAGACAGAATATCACTTATCAACTTATCGGTAAACGAAATGTTAGGACGTACATTCAGTACCACGGCAACTGTAATACTGACTTTACTTGCCATGTTTATTTTTGGTGGTGAAACAATTCGCGGATTTATTTTTGCTATGTTATTTGGTATTTTCATTGGAACATATTCTTCAGTATTTATCGCTTCACCTATTACAGTTGAAATGGAAAAACTGATTAGCATATCTAAACTCAAAAAAGCGAACAAAAAGCTTGCTGAATCAAAGAAATAATTCATAGAAATACGTTTTATAAAAGCCGAGAGAGCCTTGCTGATTAATTTCTGCAAGGCTCTTTTGTTGAATGACTTGTCGAAACCAAATACATGAGAAACAGATATACATGAAAATATTTTGCCATGTCAAAGAACTTTCCGTAATTTGTAACGAGAACCTTTAATACGCTAACAGTAATAGAAATTATGCGCATGAATACCAGCTCGAGAAAATACTTTCTTCTTACTCTGATTTTCATCTCTGTTCTATCATTCGGACAAGAATTCACACCAGTTGTTACACAATTTACCAAGAAAGATTACAATGCATCTAACCAAAACTGGGCTGTTGCACAGGGGAAAGACGGTATTATGTATTTTGGAAATAATCATGGAGTACTGGAGTTCGACGGCTCTTTGTGGCAAACCCATCAGATACCGGGCAATCAAATAGTACGTTCTATTCTGATAAGCAAGGAAAATAATATTTATGTAGGCTCGTTCGAGCAGTTCGGCTATTTTGATAAAAACAAAACCGGGCAGCTTATATATCACTCTCTTTCGGCTAAACTGAAGAAATACAAGATGCAAAATGACGAGATATGGAGCATCCTTGATTTAGATGGAATGATTATTTTTCAATCGTTTACCTCTTATTTTACCTATAAAAACGGTGAAGTAAAAGGCTATCGGTGTCCATTTACTTTTCTTTTCTTTAATGTCAGCAATCATCAAATTTACACCCATACCGATCAATATGGATTTAGTTCGTTCGATATAAAGAGCAATAAATTTACGCCTGTGTGCAAAGGCATGCTTAAAGATCCTGTTATTTCTGTTCTTCCTCTGGATAAGTCAAGCTCGTTACTGGTTACCAATTCTAATGGTTTATACACCTTCGATGGAAAAACGATAAGTCAGTTCAAGACTACTGCTGACGACGAACTAAAAAGAGCAGAACTAAACCGGGCTCTTATTTCGCCAAACGGAACTATCATACTCGGAACCATTTTAGGAGGTGTTATTGCCATAAGTAAATCCGGACAAAAGCTGTGGACACTAAACACCTCGAATGTTTTGCAGAATAATACAGTACTCGGTATGTGCTGCGATAAAGACAATAACCTATGGTTGGCACTGGATAAGGGAATAGCATTAATTCAACTTAATTCATCAATCCGTTATATACATTCTTTTAATTCGTCGGTAGGAGCCATTTATTCACTCAGTTATGACGAACCAAATTTATACATTGCCACTAATCAGGGACTGTACAAAGCCGAATTGAGTAATGACCGAAAAGGTATACTGAATTTACAGCTGGAGTCGAAGATAAAGGGGCAAGTATGGAGTGTCGATCAGTTTGACAAACAGCAGATATGTGGAAATAATGAAGAAACATTTGATGTTTCACCCAAAGGTATCAGCAGCTTATCCCCAGTAAAAGGAGGTATTTGTATTAGACAAGGTGTTATTCATGGAAAGGAGGTATTGGTTCAGGGAACTTATACGAAACTTTGCATTTACGAAAAACGAAATGGAGTATGGGCTTTTAGTCATGCAATAGATAATTTTCTAAATCCGATCCGCTACATCGAAATAGACTATACAGGAACTATTTGGGCCAGCCACCTGCATCAGGCTTTATATGCAATTCAACTAAGTACTGACTTAAAGAAAATTGAGCATATCAGCACTTTCAATTCGCTGGATCAGAAACATAAGTCGCCCATCAATGTATTCTCAGTCAATAATCGGGTGGTTTTTACCGACAATAATGCGTTCTATACTTATGACGATATTCGTAAAAAGATTATTCCATATGATGAATTGAATAAAAGCCTTGGGTATTTCTCACATGCCCATAGGGTTTGTCATTTCAAGGTCGATTTATATTGGTTTATTCGGAATGGCGAAGCTGCTTTGGTGCAGGTAAAACCAGGTGCCATTAAAATACTGGATGTGGTGCAGTACGGGCTATTTCTTAATCAGGCTGTGGACGATAATCAAAACATCATCCCCATTTCAGACAGCGAATGCCTGTTTACACTTGATAATGGATTGGCGTTGTACCACAAAGATAACTTTAATAAGAAAACACCTACTACTGCTTTGCAAGTAAAGAGTATACAAACTTCGGACGATGAGCTCAAAGAAAAAGTCTGTCTGCCGCTTGCATCTGATCCGGTGCCTGAAACTCCCTTTAAACGAAACAACATCCTATTTACCGTTTTTTATCCACAATACAGCAATCTGAATAATCTCAATTTCCGCTATAAGCTCGAAGGCTTGGATAAGGTCTGGAGTGAAGCCACAGGTTCTTCGCAGAAAGCATACAGGTATCTGCCCCACGGCGAATATACGTTCAAAGCGGAAGTATTTACGAAAGATGGAATCAAACTGTCAGCTACAAGTTATACCTTTGAGGTGAATCCGCCATTCTATCTAAGTATAGCTGCCAAAATACTCTATCTTCTGCTTATTATTCTGTCCGGTTATGGTATTTATGCTTACTTCCACCGATCATTTCAGTTGAAAAAAGAGAAGATAAAACAGGAACAGGAAGAGATTCGACGTAAAGAAATAGAAAAGCGGGAACAAAAAATCATTGCACTGCAAAACGAAAAGCTTGAATCGGAACTAACGGTGAAAAGTAAAGAGTTAGCCGAATCGACCATGACCATCATAAAGAAGAATGAAATTCTGGTTACGATTAAAGAAGAAGTTATCAATCAGAAGAAAGCACTTGGCACGCAATATCCGAACAAATACTACGACAAACTTATTCGCTTGCTCGATGAGAATTTATCGTCGGAAGATGACTGGGCTATTTTTCAAACCAATTTCGACCGGATTCATGAGAATTTTTTCCGAAACCTGCATTCCAGATTTCCGGAACTGACCTCAAACGATCTGCGCTTTTGTGCATATCTGCGTTTGAATCTGTCGAGCAAAGACATTGCCCATTTGATGAACATCTCGCTGAAAGGAGTAGAAGTAGGACGATATCGCATTAGAAAAAAAATAGGAATTCCCTCCTCTAAAAGTTTGACTGAATTTATGATTGAATTCAAAGAATAAAACTGCAAGTAATTGAAATTTAATGAACTTCTAAAGTAAAAGTTGGCACTATTAACAGCTCATGAATATCCGCAGAAATGTACTAGATTTGCCGCTTAAAATATATAAAGATTTTTTGTCCTTTATTACCATATCAGGAAACGATTTATTCCTGCTGGAAGAAGAACGGATATAGCTCAACTTGAATTCACTTTCAATAAAATAAAAAATAAAAACACACGACAGTTTATGAGAAAAATCACATTTACTTTGTGCCTTTTAAAGGCTTTAGTTGCACAGGCTCAAACCAATTTACAATTGCACTACGATTTGGGTAACGAGCGCAAGTACTTAACTTCAACAGTAGAAATGTTTAAAACAGATAACTGGGGTAATACCTTCTTATTTGTAGACATGAATTTTGGAGGACCTAATCATCATCCTTCGCTGGCGTATATGGAAATAGCCCGTTGTCTGAAATTCTGGAACGGACCACTGAGCGCTCATATTGAGTACAACGGCGGGTTGCTTTCTGTAGGATCTACTTACCTACCGATCAACAATGCTTATCTTGCCGGAGTTGATTATGGCTGGCATGACAAAGCATTTACGAAATTTTTAAACTTCAAGGTGCTTTACAAAAACATTCAGGGAAAGAACTCCAACTCGTTTCAGTTAACCGGTGTGTGGAATTTGAATTATTTCAAGAACAAGCTAACCGTATCGGGGTTTGCCGATTTCTGGCGCGAAGATAACGTGAACTTTACAAATGCCAGTGGCGACGCTATTACTCCTACCAATACAAAGTATGTGTTTATCACCGAACCTCAGTTCTGGTACAATGTAACTCCTCACCTATCGTTAGGAAGCGAAATAGAGGTGGCTACCAACTTTGGTACAGTGGACGGACTAAAAATATGTCCGACGCTGGCAGCTAAATGGAATTTTTAAATCAATCTAATACATAAAACATATGTTGGAAAAACTATTTAAACTAAATGATAACGGCACAAACATTCGCACGGAAATCATAGCAGGGATAACTACTTTTATGACCATGGCTTATATCCTTTTTCTGAACCCTAATATTTTAAGTGTTACCGGAATGGATAAGAATGCGGTGTTTTTTGCAACGGCTATTTCGGCTGGTTTCGTAACTATTGCCATGGGTCTGGTAGCTAATTTTCCTATGGCGTTGGCTCCGGGTATGGGACTTAATGCGCTTTTTGCTACCGTAGCACTGGCTGGTGTGGGTATGCCCTGGCAATCGGCTCTGGGCGCGGTATTTATTTCCGGTTTAATATTCATTTTACTTACAGTAACCAAGGTTAGACAAATTTTGGTCACAGCAGTACCTGATTCGCTTAAAAGAGCCATAACCGTAGGTATCGGATTATTTATTACCATTATCGGATTCAAATTATCGGAAATAATGGTGGTAACAGCTCAGGTTATTCCGCCGACACTGGCTTCGCTTGGAAAAAGTGTCGCTCCCACTACACTGAAATACTTTGAATGGAATATCGGTATGGGAAGCTTCAATAATCCTTCGATGATCCTTTGCCTCATAGGACTGGGACTGGCGGCCATACTTATGGCTTTACGTGTAAAAGGAGCCCTGCTGATCAGCATCGTAGCTTCTACACTAATCGGCATCCCTATGGGAGTTACGGTTATTCCTGAAAACTTCAGGGTTTTTAGTTTACCCGATTTTCATCATCTTGCAGTAGGAGCGCTCGATATAAAAGGAGCATTGAATATGGGAATATGGACGGTGATTTTCACCTTTACGTTTGTTGAATTATTCGATACCTTCGGCACCTTAGTGGGTACTGCCACCAAAGCCGGACTGATAGATAAAGATGGAAAGTCACCAAAAATAGGTAAAGCCATGCTGGTAGATGCCATTGGTGTTTCGTTCGGAGCCTTGATGGGAACAAGCACAGTAACTACTTATGTGGAAAGTGCTGCGGGTATTGGCGAAGGCGGGCGTACCGGATTAACGGCAGTGACTACCGGAGTACTCTTTCTGCTAGCTTTGGTTTTGTCGCCACTAGCCGGAATTATTCCGAATGCAGCTACAGCTCCTGCTCTTATTATTGTTGGAGTGCTTATGGCTTCGTCGATTGTTGAAATTGACTTCAACGACTTTACCGAAAGCTTTCCTGCATTTCTTACTTTCATAATGATGCCTTTTACTTACAGCATTGCCAATGGTATTGCCGGAGGTATCGTGGCTTATACCGTACTTAAAGTGGCTACAGGAAAAGCTAAGAAAGTGCATTGGATGATGTATATTCTTTTTGTACTGGTGGTGGTACGATACATTTTCCTGAGCGAATAAAGATTGAAATAACTTTTAGAATAATAACAATAGGCTATCCGGAATCTCGGATAGCCTATTGTGTTTTTATGTATTCATTTCTAGTCCGCTTAACTACCCGTTAACGATAGTAATGAAATACACCAGTAAAGCTATCCCGCTAGCGCAACCCCGAAACTGTGCACACGCTAATCTCTTTCATCCCGAGTAAGCAAAAGCCACTCTGTAGTTTTCAATATTTCTACACAACAGAGTGCAACAATACCTTATTGCGAACTGATTATTATCTCTAGTTTGACTTCCTTGCAAACCGCCGCGTTCCTAATCCAGTATGTAAAATACATCCCTGTCCGATTACTATTTCTCCGAAAAGCATGAAAAGAATATAGCCTTTAATATCATCATCAAAGGCTATGTTCCTGATTTTGAATAATCGTCTAATTTTAAAAATTAAAGTCTATCCAGCGTTTTATTTTCATGAATGCTTCCCACATTCCGGTAAGCCCAGGCAAAAATAAGCGGGAAAACCAACAATGAGAAGAACATGGCAAAGAGAATTCCACCTATTACTACCCGTGCCAGCGGTTGTGCACTTTCCGATCCTATTCCATGTGAAATGGCAGCCGGAAACAGCCCAATGGCAGCCATCAACGCTGTCATCATTACAGGGCGAATCATGGATTTGACACCCAGACGAATAGAAATTTTCAGAAGATCTTTCTCACCTTTAAGCCGTTCAATATTATCTTTGAAAGAACTTATCAACAGCACACCGCTTAATATACAAATGCCAAATAAAGCGATAAATCCGATACCGGCCGAGATACTGAAATTGGTGCCTGTAAACAACAGTACTGCAATCCCTCCCACTATGGCAAAAGGCACATTGAGAAATACCAGTCCGGCATCTTTCATATTACCAAACATAACAAATAGCAACAGGAATATTAATATCAGGCTCAATGGAACTACTTGTGCAAGGCGTTTTACGGCACGTTGCTGATTCTCAAAATCGCCCTGCCAAATCATATCATAGCCTTTTTTCAGTTTCAATGACTTTCCAACTTTTTCGCGGGCTTCTTGCACAGCACTTCCCATATCCCGGTCGCGAACCGAGAACTTCACAGCCGAATACCTTCGGTTATCGTCCCTGAATATCAAACAAGGTCCGGTTTTCATACTAATATCGGCAATTTCCTTAATCGGAACTTTAGAGCCACTTGAAGTCGGAACCATTAGGTTACCAATATCATCCACCGTATTACGATATTTTTCAGGGAAGCGAATACGAATATCAAACTTCTGAATTCCTTCGTACAACATGGTGGCTACTTTTCCACCAATTGCCATTTCTATTACAGCATTGGCATCGGCCGTAGAAACTCCGTAAAGTGCCATTTTTTGCTGATTTAATTCAATATCTAATTCGGGTTGACCGATGTTCTTAATCACACCTAAATCGGAGATTCCACGTATTTTCTTCAGAACGTTATACACCTCAGTCGATTTAGTTTCCATATAATTCAAAGAATCACCAAATATCTTCACACAAATAGATCCTTTTACACCCGATACAGCTTCTTCGATATTATCAGTAATGGGTTGCGAGAAATTATAATCCACACCCGGAATTACCGACAACTTCTTATTCATTTGATCAATCAGTTCTTCCTTAGTCATTTTTGGTTTCCATTCCGATTCGGGATATAGCTGAATATCAAATTCATTGTTATAAAATCCTGCTACATCGGTACCATCATCGGGTCTACCGGTTTGTGAAACTACATTCTGAACCTGTGGAAACTTTATTATTGTCGACCGAATCTGTTTGGAAACTTCAATAGACTTGTCCAACGATACGGAATAAGGCAATTGCGCCCTCAACCAGATAGCACCTTCATTAATCTCGGGCAAAAACTCAGAACCCAGGAAATTAAACGAGAAAAGTCCAATGACAATGACGATGGTTGCTCCGATTAAAGTTGGTCTTTTATGACTGTAGGTAAAATCAAATCCACGCATCAATCGTTCTGTCAGAAAATGGACTATCGGATTATGTTTTTCCTGAACATTTTCCTTTAAGAGCAGCTTAATCAGCACCGGAACCAATGTCAGTGTGGTAATCAAAGCACCCAGCAGTGCAAAGCCGAGCGTATAAGCCAGTGGCGAAAACATTTTACCTTCCACTTTCTGGAAAGCAAAAATGGGCAACAAGCCGGTAATAATAATGAGTTTGGAAAAGAAAATCGATTTTCCCAATCGGGCACCATCCCTCT
>Ga0302203_1000981_pt1 | contig 10761 bp, 9 predicted proteins | sample II_Fen_E1_1_FD_194576 | JGI IMG/M metagenome (GOLD analysis project Ga0302203, IMG submission 194576) | Peat permafrost microbial communities from Stordalen Mire near Abisko, Sweden - II_Fen_E1_2 | ecosystem: Environmental > Terrestrial > Soil > Wetlands > Permafrost | place: Sweden: Abisko...
AAGTAATAAATAATGAGAATAGAGTACTTGAAATAAAAAATAGTTTTGTCATAATTTCTTTATCTGTCATTTATATTGAAACTGTGCATCTCTGTAAAATTGCCACACCCGTTCCTCCGGATGTATTTATCTTATTCTTTGCAGAATGGTTCTGATTGGTTGTTCCCACCGACCAGCCTGCACTTTTGTGCAAGTAAGTTAATGGTTATATATCCGCGAGGACAGGGATGGAATTACACAGTAGTCGAAAGTCATTTTACTTTAGTCGGAGGCTATTACAACTTTGTCGAATGTTGTTATATTTTATTCCATGTCTAATGTATTTTTGTCGGTTACTGTTATAATTTAGTCAAAGACTATTTGAATTTCTCCAATTCAATTTAAACTTATTCGTAATGCCTTCCACCACACATAAAAGGAAACACAATCGTTGTATCTTTCTTAATCAATACTAAGTCTGCCTCACCTTTTTTCTTTAGTAATGTGTCACCAATCTCTACAGAATCATATATTCCCCAGACTTCTAGTTCTTTAAAATTAATTTTTTTGTCATTACTATTAAGACCATTAAATTCTATAAATCTATTATCCTTAGTCTTCCCTGTTATCACGAACTTGGAATCAAGAGTCTCGATATGTCTCTTAATGTCATAGCAATTATTACAACTGAAAAAAAATAAAATACAAATGAAACTAATAAATTTTCTCATAATTATATTCATTAAAGTAGTTGGAGTAATGTATTCCTATGTTGTCTTAAAGTGTTTTTCTCGTCGTACTGTTTCTTCTGTCTGTTGTCGCTAAATTACGGTAGTCGTTTCTCTTTTTTTATTCGGCTTGCTGCTAACGAGAGTCTGCGCAAAAACTCCATTCATCATTTATACATTCGGATACCTGACTGAGAAAAAATCCATCTGTCCCTCGCTTGCGCCGATTTGTAATCGGTGTGTTGCTCGTTAGAGCAAAAAAGAAGAATAGATTGTTTTTTCAAAACAAGACACAAAACACCTTAGCTTGTTCCACTACAAATACATTCGCTGCTATCCTGTCTGAACCACGATTGTATCAGATTTTAGCGTATCTGTCTTTATCTTATTCATCTGCTAAATCCAAGTTCAGGCAAGTTTCCCTTTGTTTTGTCACGGTTCACAGAACCGCGCTAGCGTGAGTTTATTTTTTTATCAATTTAATCACAGCAACCCATTGATAATTACCCTTAGTGTATTTCCCAATTTCATCTTTTGATCTTATAATCTCAATTGATTCAACATCTAAAGGTTTGATGTCCCAAAGTTCATTTTTATTGACGATATTTCCTTCACACAGGATTAGTCCATTTCCTTCAAGTTTATTCAGATCATAAAGTTTCTCACCAGTATAGGTCACAATCAATACTACACCTTTTTTCCCTCTATTCCCATAGAGATTTGTACCAGTATCGTGATTCAAAACATGTATTTTTTTTATGTTAGATTTGGAAAGATTTAATCCTTTCTTGAGTTCAACTTCATATCGATATGGACGTCCGTCAATTACTAACATTGGTGTATTGCTTATAAACTTTTTTTTAGTGAATTCTTCGATTCTCTGAATTAAATATTTACCTTCGAACCCTTTGTCATTTAATAAATAACGGTTGTTTGAACAAGAACTTAATAAGATTACCCAAAATGAAATTAGAATATAATTCTTCATACACTATTGTTATTTTAACTAATTTTTCAATTTGTTTTTATTTTGCGTTGAATATATTGTTTTCTTGTTTTGACAATATTTCAAATATAGCGTTTTTTACGCTTACCCGCGACAGCAGAGAATCCAGGTTCAGACAATTTCCCCTTTGTCTTGTCACGGTTCACAGAACCGCGCTAGCGGGGGCCAGCGGGGGGAAAGTGTCATTTTTTATAAATAAGCTCACTGCTTTTAAAAACTTTAGTCCATTTTGTAATAAAGTCATTTGAAAGTCTTTCCTCTTTTATAGCTACAAAGTTCATAAATAGGGATTGTTCTCCTTGTATTACATAAAATAATTGTGATTCTGGTAATGGGTCATTCGGAAAACTTGGAGTCTCAATTTTAAATATAATCCAATTGTTTTTGGTCGAATCATTCTTTTCCAAAACAGTCAACTTTGCTTTTGGGGACTCGCTTAATGATGACTCAGTCATTGACTTAATAACCTGATCCGTTGTAGTGTTTGTCGTATTTTTGACTGTATTCATAGCACCTGAAATAGTCCATGAATTTATTTCTTCTTTTTCAGGAATAACTTCGATTAAGTGTGATGTCTCGTCTTCTTGATTAGTACGTATTTTCCATTTGTATTCTTCTGGCCATATAATTTTCAAATTCTCTGTTTGACTAAATGTAGAAATAGTAAATAGAATAAAAGTTGTCAATAAAATAAATTGCTTCATATTCTTTGGTATTATAAAATTCGGATTATATTTGAAATTTGTCATTGTTTTCCCCCGTCCCTCCGGATGTATTTATCTTATTCTTTGCAGAATGGTTCTGATTGGTTCCCACCGACCAGCCCGCACTTTTGTGCAAGCAAGTGATGGTTATATATCCGCGAGGACAAGATTTACTGATAAGATCACCATAGCTCTTTGATGGCACCTGCTTTATACAATAACTTCTTGAATTTATCTGAAAATATGTATAGCTTTCCATCCCTTTCGATAACAAAGGCATCGAGACAAAGCTCCTCTATGTGATTTTCATAAGAAACTTTCATTTTTATTCTAACATCAGGCGATTTAGATTTAGAATCAGCTAATTTTAAGCCATTCAATTCTTTTTCAAATTCGGACAATGTTTTTTTGTCTGTGATAGTCAAACTATCCATAGATCCAGAAAAATAATCATAAAACTTATTGCAATCTACATTTGTAAAAGTTGCATTATAAAGGAAAACGTAATGTATTTCTACTTTTTTTATATTTGGATTATGTTCTTTTCTTGAGCAAGAATAACAAATAAAAATAATAATAAGTATTGATATTACATATAATTGCTTTTTCATTTTTATCCTCCTTGGTTAAGCGTAACTTTATTTGTTCTAAGTTGGCAATGTCATCCCCCCGTCCCTCCGGATGTATTTATCTTATTCTTTGCAGAATGGTTCTGATTGGTTCCCACCGACCAGCCCGCACTTTTGTGCAAGCAAGTAATGGTTATATATCCGCGAGGACAAGTGGGGACAGGTTTTGTTTTGTCGCTTAAATTTATTCCTCTTTATTTAAATTCTCACTTTTCTGTTCCTTTTCATTTATAGTTTCATCATATGTAAATGCCCTCCAAAATCTACTTAAAATTATAGACGGTAATAATTTTATTTCTTTGGAGTTAATTCTAATGCTATCATAAGCTAAAAAAACAAGAAAGGCTTGTAAGATTGAATTATCTAATAATTTGTTGTTATTTATACTTTCACCTCTTAGGTATGCAACAGAAAAGAAAAGCAAGAAAATAAAATATATAAAATAGATTAAAAACCTTATATTGTTGGGAATGAAGATATATTTTGTCAATTCCTTTAATTCAATCGTATCTTTTCCATTTCTATTATTTGTAAAGGCAGGAGAGTGTTTTAGAATAAATTTTAGAATGTATTTGTTGCACGTTACAGACATAATAGTTGCTATTGTTAGAGACCAAAAAATAAATTCTTCGTGTGAAATCAATATGATTTTTGTTTTATTCAAAAAGCCAATTAATAATACTGGAGAGAAAGATATTGTCACATATAGTATAAAATTCAATATCACAGTTACAAATGGCATACTATATTTCAAGACAAAATATACCACTGCCATTGGAGCTGTGAAAATATAAATAAGCCACTTGAGAAATTTATTAGTCGTTTTATTTTCCAAGCTTCCTATCCAAAATGACAGTAACATATAAACTATAAATGATAAAAATACATATAAACCACTTTTGCTGTTCAAATTAATAAAATGAACAGGTATCACGAATATTAGAATAAAAATGATAAATCCAATTATCAAGATTATTCCAGCTTTTTTTTCTTTCTTTTCCAATTTATAGCAGGTTAATTAAAACATAGAATGTCTATCATTTATTTGGCAATATCGCAAATGTCAGTCGTTATTTGTCATAGTCGAAAAGCTAAAGGTCAAATTCTTTGCCCCGTCCCTCCGGATGTATTTATCTTATTCTTTGCAGAATGGTTCTGATTGTTTCCCACCGACCAGCCCGCACCTTTGTGCAAACAAGTAATGGTTATATATCCGCGAGGACAGGGTTTCAGCCCATAACACTAGTTCATTCATCTAATACGATAGAATGTAGCTCACTTAACTTAAACATATATGAAGTCTGGTAACTCTGTCCAAATAAAACAATCTTGTCATTTACATTTGTAGTGTCAATATAGTATAAACCAAGTGTAGTAGTGTCTTCATAGAAAGTCACTGTATAATGAGTTTTCATACAACAACAATATCCACTGTTTTTAACTGAGACAAATAGATCATTAAATTTTTTGATCTTATCTAGGTCTGTTATTGTGGTTTGCCATACAACACTGTTTAAGTCTTGCAGAAGACTGGAGTCTGCACTTAAATCGTAACGTTTGAAAACAAGTTTGTTACTAGTAGAACAAATTTGTTTTAATCTGTCCCTAGTAGTTGTATTAGCGGATTTATTCTCTGCAGTATTGTTGTTAAAACGACAAGAACTTATTAATAATGTCGCGCCTAAAGAGAAGATTAAATAAATGAGTTTCTTAGTTGTCATTTTTGTCAAAATGAATTACGGCAATTGGAAGTTTTCAAATTCAATGAATGTAAATTACAATCGCAAGAATCTGTCTTTTTATTTTTGTTGCTAACGACCGAGGCTATGGGCATTTGTCCGTCAGCTGACGGAGGGAGCATTCGCTGTCCGTCAACTGACGGACAAATTGAATGCGGGAGCAAAACAGCCGGAATGCACGTCAGCCAGCTAATGCGCATAGAGCGTGTGTTAGCGGTTCATTGTTTTTATGTCTTATTTTCGCTATCAATTTTTTTTTTGAATCTCAAATTTTCAATGTTGTCTTTCCAAATAAATTCAGAGTCTTTGCCGTTTTTTGTTGCACCTTCATCGTTTGTTCTTTTGGTGCTTGAAACTAACCAACAGCCTTTTCTTGCTCTTGTTATACCAACATAATGTAAATTTAAATCTTGTGTCCAACTAGTAAATTCCACACTATTAAAATTATTAGGAATTGTAAGCTTTTTTTGGGGAAATATCCACTCGTACATGTCCAAATGGAAGACAAAATCATATTCAAGTCCTTTCGATTTATGTAAGGTCAATATATTAACTTCATTTTCACTAGCTGGCTCATATGATTTTAGTTCAATAGGATTTTCTAATACAGATTTTAGTAAGTCTATTGATTCTTGGCTTTTTGAATCAGGTGCAATGATTTTGGCTACGTTAATAAATTTAGTGATTATCTCATCATTATTTAATACAGATTCAGAAAAAATACTTTCAATTTTTTTTTTGGCTATTTTTAGTTTTTCTAAATCACTTTTGTTGAAATTATCATACGAACTAAAAACCTCAATAACCTCAATAAACTTGAAGTTCTTGTCATAAGCAAAGTGAAGTAGACTTGAAAAAATTGAACACCAAACATTTAGATTAATATCTAAATCATTATTAACTGATAGTTTATGTGGTTTTTTAAGCGTTTCATTGATGATTTTAGCCGTTCTTTTATTTCGAGTTAATATTGCAATTTGGTTACTTTTTTCGATACCAAATGCTTTCTGAACTAAATCTATTTTTTCATCTAACCAACTTGCAATAGACATTTCATTTCCATCAACTCGGCAAAAGAATATAAGATTTTTTTCTGTTGAAATTAATTCTGTTTTAGGATTTAATAAGTAATTTGAGTAATTAATTATTGAAGGATGACAACGATGGTTTTTGTCTAATTTAAAATATTTGAAAGTTTCGTCTTTAGTTAACTCTTCTAAATACTTTGCGTCCTTACCCGAGAAAGCGTAAATAGATTGGTTTAAGTCACCAACAGCAATTGCTGTTATATTTAAAAATTTTATCTTTTGAAAAATCTGATGTTGTTCAAATCCCGAATCTTGATATTCGTCTATATAGATATATTTGTATCTAGCTCTAATATAATTTTTGCAAGCAACAGAATTGGTATAAACATAGTTTGCTAATAACCCAATTGTTTCAATCATTATCATTCCATTTAAGAAATATGATTTCAACAACTCAATATTATCTCCTGATAATTCTTCCAAAGTCAAATTTCTATCGAACCATTCAAAAGCCTCTTTTCCTTCATGAGGTAAGGTTGATATTTTCGTGATTTTTATCTCGGACTTTGGAATACCAAAAAGATGTTTTGCAAAAGGAATTATTATTTCTGATAGATTAAATTTGTCAATAGTACCAAAAAATGAACTCATTGGATTTTCACCGTTGGATAGACTTCTATTTTTTAGTTCTGTACTTGCTTTATTGGTATATGATATTGCAATTACACCTTGGTGCTCAAGCAAAGTTTTCAAATTCTTCTTTATTTTTTCAGATATAACAAATGTTTTACCACTACCAGGTGCCGCAATGACAACTGAATTACCATCATAATCAAGTATCAGTTTTTGCTGTTCAGTTGGTTTCATTTTGTATTTCTTCAATTATCTCTTTGCAAGTTATTAAAGGCTTTGAAATTGAATCTTTAGCTAACTTCGCTAAACTATCCTTATTGTTGCGTAAAAAGTCATACATAAAAGTAGCTTTCCTCTTTTGCATTTCATTGATTATTTCAGTTTCATCTAAATCTTTAAAATGTGATTTTAAATTCTCTTTAATAGCAGTGTTAAATAAGTCATTTTCTAAATCTTTTTTGGATAAGTACATTTTGTACAATTCAAGGTCTTTAACGATTATTGAAGCCGATTTCGTATTTACAGCCTCTGGAATTGGTTTAGTGAACCCTTTCAAATTGTTTTCATTGTCATGCAAGATTTTCTCAGTATCATCGTCTTTCTTAAAAAACTCACGATAAATACCAATACACCTTTGGATACCTGCAAAACGATATTCCTCTTTTTTCGGAATTTTAAAAACGTCATTGTCCGTTCTTAAAACCCATTCTATTTCTAAGCTATTCAGAATTTTAATAAACGTAGAAAATCCTACACCATCAACCATTAAAATACTTATATTAAGTCTATCCAAGTCAATATTTAGCTGTTTTGATAACGTTTTGTAAAATAACTCTTCTGATACTCCCTCCACTAAAAAAACAACATCAGAGAAAAATGCTTCAGCAGGAATAATACTTAATCTATAGCCGAAATCTTTAAATGATTTATTAATAATCTCAGAACATCCATTTGAAGCAGCTTTAGTAGCTCCTTTTTTATTAAATAATCTAACAAGTGAATTGGGACTAAATTCTGACGCAATCTGAGGTGAATGAGATGTAAGTAAAACTTGACCTTTTATAGATGAGTTTAGATAGTCAGCTAATTTTCGTTGTTGGTGGGGATGAAGGTGAGCTTCAGGTTCTTCAATACAAAATATTGTTACTTCTTTTAAACTTTCCTTTGTCAACTCATTTCTTGAAGCCCACAAAGCAAGGTATATTTGATTTAATCTGCCATCACCTCCTATTAAAACGCATTGTTCATTGCTTTTTGAAGCAATAGAAACGTTATTAATAAAATTGTCCACATTTGAAGTGCTTGCATCAAAAATAATTTTTTGCTTTGTATGATGAAGTGACAATTTAGCTAATTCATCATTAATTGTATTTGTTGCAGAAGATATAAAGTTGAGTTTAGGAATTTTTTCATCAACGCTTTTTAATTCTGATTGAATTTGAGAATATAGTTTTTCATCTTCGGTAGCCTCATTTTCTTCTCGATTTTCTTTGGCAATTTGAAATAGGTAGCTTTTTTCTCGATTTATGTAATTGTGTAAGTCCCTTCTGCTACTGATATATTTTACATTTAATACTTTCCTGTAGTATCTGTCTTCAATTTCTTCAAGTAATTCAATCGTTGGTCCTGCCAACAATTGAAAGGTTTTAACTTTAGTCGTTTTATCACGAAATGCCTTGTATGCCAATATTAGTTTGTTATCATTACCAATTTTCCCTTTTAATTTTGAAACAACACAATCATCGGTTACATCATCAAAATGGAGGTGAATACTGAATTCATTTGTTTCTTCAAAAGCGTAAAAATCGGTATCTTTTGGTTCAATATCATAGTCAGACAAACTTCTGTCTAATAGAAGTCTAATAGCCCAAAGTAAGTTGGTTTTGCCAACATCATTTGCTCCAATTATTAGAGTTTTTCCTGCAAAATTTATTTTTGCCTTTTTAAAATTTCTAAACCCATCAAGTTTTACAGAGGCTAAATTCATAATTGTATATTTCGTTATTTGTTAGTTTTTTGCGATGTTTTGATTTTTTTTACAATGACCGCTAACGACCGAGGCTATGGGCATTTGGCGGTTTGCGGGAGCATTCGCTGTCGTGGAACGACAAAGTGAATGCGGGAGCAAAACCGCCGGAATGCACGTCAGCCAGCCAATGACCATAGAGCGTGTGTTAGGCGTTCGTTCTTCTTTTAGTTTGGTTGTTTAAATATTATTTTAAGTTGAGCAAATATGAATAGTCATTTCTCTTTTTGTTTTTATTGGCTGATACAATTTCTAAAAGATCGTCCTTACCAGATGTTGAAAGATAACCAGCTTCAGCCGCTGCACACGCTGCGAGTAAGCCAGAGAAGCTTAGTCCGCCAATTACAGAAACAGAAAGTGTTGGTATCATTGTAACAATAGAGTTTACAATAATTCTCCCAAAACTTTTTTCATAAGATTTAATTAACTCATCTTTTATTTCTGTCACTTCAGGTATGACTTCTTTATCAACTAATTTTTGAAGATTACGATAATACTTGTCGTCATATCCAACATTTTCAATGCTTACTGTTAGTTCAGAAACTTTTGCCCTAAATCTTTCAAGTAATTTGATATTTTCAGATTTGTAAGTTAGAAGTTCAGAAAATGTTAGTTTATTCAAAACGTCAGATGGAAGAAGTTCATCAACAATTTTTAATGATAATTGCTCTTTAGGAATTTCATATTCAATGTCAGGCAAAACTTTTTTCTTAAAGGAACTGTCTGATTTAATTTTTGAGATTGTGTTGTTAAGCTTTAAGTTTAGTAAGTCACTGTGAATTCTACTATCTGTAAATGGAATGTATTCATTTGTGGCACATATCAATAATGCCTCATTAATTCTTAAACTTGATGCTTGAAGAAATGGAATTTCGTAAGTTTTAAGTCTTATATGAGGGTTTCCACCAATCACATATTTGTATCGATTTTTGAATATCTCCCAGGCTTGCTTCTCATCTCCACTGGGAAATCTGAATGTAGCAAATTGCTTTATCCAATTAGGTAACTTCTTAGTATCCCCCTTCGATTTAATAATATTCTGAAGGCTAATCGCTTCTGAAAATGTTCCTGCTCCAGGATAGAATGCTTCAATGAAAGATGGTGGAAGTCTTTCGAATAAGATGTCCCAAACATCGGCAGAATAATCAATCGCTGTTTTACAATAATCGTCATCTCTTATGTCGTAAGTAACATTTGAGGTAATTAATAAGTCATACTGCTTTATAATAGATTGAGGATTTATTATTTTAACTGCTTTATTTTCAGAAAGCTTTAAGTAGAGTTCTTCAACTTTGTCTACATTGAATTTTTCTTCCTCACGCATCATAGCATTTCTAGCAAATTGGGGTTGACTGTCTAAAAAAACCAATTCATCAAAAAGTAATAACGCTTTTTTTAAATTTAATTCGTCAACACATCGAGAGTAAGGATAATATAAACATTTCATTGTTCTTTTGTTTTTATTTCAATTTATTTGATGCCAGCGTTGTTCTTTATAGAATTCTGTCTAAAGATTACGTAAATATTTGATATTCAATAGTCGTATTTTTAGTTGTTGTCTGACTAAGCTGATCAATTTTTTCATTTTTTGAATGACGCCTAACACTAGTATATACTCAATTGAAAATTGGATATACCCAGTTAACTGGACATATATCGCATTTATCTATACTTAAATAGTTTTTTATATCGCTGAAATATAGCTGTATAACATAATAGAGTAATTTCTTACTACTGGGTATATCCAACCTGTTAATATTGAATGGTAGTAATACGCTAGCTTTTATTTTTAATTAATTTTCAGCCCCAAAGGTAGAAACAAATTTTCGCATTAACAACGTGTTGTTTAATTAATTTTTAAAATAGTTGTTTTTTGCTATAGGTAGTGGAACAAGCTGGTACTTACGATATTCTATCCGGTAGGGTAGAAGCGGTATTGCATCGTTTTCGGTAGTGGATAGAGTGCCTTAAAAGTAGAAGAAAGGGATGTACTGTTGCGTTAATGCGATTGGGCGGTTGAACGGGTCGGTTGGGTAAAATAATGGAGTGCAAGGATAGGGCGTTGAGTCCTATAAATAGGACAATAGATCACTTTTTTATGACAACAAAGCACATTGAAGAAATAGAGATGTACATTGTAGAATTAGAGATGTACATTGTTGGAATAGAAATGTACATCGTATAAATAGAAATATACATTTTAGAAATAGAAATGTACATTAAAGAAATAGAAATGTACATTGTAGAAATAGAGAGGTGCATTGAAGAAACTCCAATGTCCATTTCTAT
>Ga0302203_1000985_pt1 | contig 10720 bp, 12 predicted proteins | sample II_Fen_E1_1_FD_194576 | JGI IMG/M metagenome (GOLD analysis project Ga0302203, IMG submission 194576) | Peat permafrost microbial communities from Stordalen Mire near Abisko, Sweden - II_Fen_E1_2 | ecosystem: Environmental > Terrestrial > Soil > Wetlands > Permafrost | place: Sweden: Abisko...
ATACGTTTTAAGCTGCAGAATGATCGATTTTATTTCGGTTAGTGTTATTCCTTCATTTTTGTATTGCGTTTGAAGAAACCTGATCAAATCAGCTTCTATCAACACTTCATCTTCGGCACGAACAATCCCATCACCATGAAAATGAGGATACCCTTCCAGTCCCAATAATTCTGTAAATGCCTGCTCTAATTTTTCTTCCGTGAATTTCATTCCCTGAATTTTTCAAAAGCTTTGTATATATTTGAATTGGAAGCACCAGTAGTACTCAAAGTTTTTGCTCTCTGAATGGCGATTTCCAGTTTATTGTCTGCACACAAATCTCTTACCCATTTTTCTTTTTCCAGAAATTCAATCTTCTTATCATAATTAGATAGAAACGACTTTAATTCCCTCTCAACAGCTTTAGAATCAATAAAATACTTGTTTGTATGCTGGAAATGCAATAGAAACCAGTACTCTACGGAAGGTAAACTATCACAAAATATTACATTTTTCAGCTTACTATACTTTCTTAAAAGACTGTTCAACTTCTTTTTCTCGGCCTCTACTCGTTGTGAAACATCGGTGTCAAATACACAAACCGCTATACCACCACCATCCACCACTTCCTTTATTTTTCGATCCATATCAAGAAGTGAAGTTGTTCCAAAAAAATAGGGTTTCACTTTATAGTGATGGTCATATAAAGTACGAATATGTTTGAAATAATATTGTTCGGTAAGTCCTTCACCTATCAAAGTTATGACCGGGTTCTTTTGTTTTCGGGTTCCAATAATTCGTGCCATGCTGTTCTTCTTAGAGATTTATTTTTGGAACAGCACCAAACCTACCCTGACGATATGCTTTTTGCAGGGATGAAATTCTCTTTAAACTATTGAACTCCACCAATGAATAAAGGTCTGTGGCACCCGACTCGTTTTTATCGGTAAACCAAACGGCATCTTTACGGAACAACTCATCTACTTCGTTCAACAAGGGATCGTAATGAGTGGTAAACAATAACTGAGCGTGATTATCTTTTTGTTCGAGAAACTTTTTTAAAACAAACATGACCAAATCGGGATGCAACGACGATTCTATCTCATCCACCGCCAAAAAAGCTTTTCGTTGTATAGCAGAGTAGATGGCTGTTTCAAGACCTGAGATCTGACGGGTGCCATCCGATTGTAATTCATCAGATAAGAAATACTTTTCCTCTCCTCGTTCGTTTCTGACAGTATGCTCGAATTCAGTATTAATCTGATTGAAGTTTTTTTCTTTTTTCAACCGTTCTTTTTCTTCTTCAGGAACATCTTCAACTTTTAACATAAACTCGAGTAGATCCGGTGTAACTTCTTGTTTAATAATTTGCGTCTCAATACCGGAGATATTAAAATCTGCTTCTTTGATGAAATCGAGCAAATGGCTTTTCAATTTTTTGTCTTCCTGTATCTTTCGCTCGGCATAGTTGAATAAGTTCATTCTTGGTGTAATCACCGGCAAGACACCTTCTTTCATCCAATCGCGTGCATCATCTATTTTAGGAAGGGAAACGTTTACCTGTTTACGGGCTGCGAAAAATGACATATTAGGCAAGCACTTGAGATTTATTTCTTCTTTTGCAATGGCACTTATTTTTATAGCTGACGTGTTGAAGTTGACCACAGAAACATTGTTTTCCAATACTCTTTCAAACAATACAGTTGGTTGCACACTGCTGTAAAACGATAATTTTTCAGAAATAACCTTTTTTTCATCCAGTTCAAGCTGATACCAGTACTTTACACCTTTTGTATAAAACTTGAGCGAAAAAACCGTAGGCTGACCAGGGGTTATTTTATCCAGTTTAAATGGAATCACATTGGTAGTAGTAGAAATGTCTTTCTGTATTTCAAACCAGAAATCATTCAAAAATTCAAAGGCGTTGAGTAAATTTGTTTTCCCTGATGCATTGGCACCATAGATCATGGCAAAACGAAGCAACCGAACTCCGGGAACTATTTCAACTACCTGATAATCTTCAAAAGTAGTATCCTTGGTGGCTTCGAAACTTAAGGTGACCTCCTCTCTAAATGAAAGAAAGTTTTTCACTTTTATCTCTTGTATCATGTTGTCTTATTATTAATTGATTATCACTCTGCAAATATAATGCAATAATCAACAGATTGTTCATTTTATTCTTTATAATTGCTGTTATAATGTAAATATGAATAATAAAATGGCAATTAACAGCTATTTTATTCCTTATATAGCAATATTTCCTCAGATAACTATCTGTATTGATCCACGATATCTTTCGATTTTTTAAGTCCTAATTTCAATTCGGTTTGAACCAACAGGACTGCCTCCGGAATTTTATTTTGTTTTACCAATTCTTTTACATTTTGCTCTAATGCTCCACTTACTTTTTCCATACGTTTTATCCTTTAATGGAATAACTGTTCTTTTCTACTATTTCTATTTCACACACCGTCTGCAAATTCTTTCAGAATTTTTTACTGTATACCCTCCCACAACAATCTATCTACTGTAAGTTGAGGAGTATTTTTAAGCGTTTCTTCATCAAACATACCATCAAACATACCATCAAATAGCCCGCGAATTTCCTGTTTTTGATTTTTTTGTTCTTCAATAATTTGAAGAACATCCTTTTGCCATTTGGTTGGATTATCAATTGGATTGCTAATTGAACTACCTTCGTGACCACCTTTTAAACCGCTTTCTTGACCTACCTTTTAAACCGCTTTCTTGACCTACCGCTTGACCACCAGCATCATCGATCGTTAGTAAAAATATTGTAACTTCAACCCTCCATTCATTTCTTTAATTTCAGGTAATCATCGTGCCAGATTTGCATGTATTCTAGGGCTTGTTCGGGCATATGGCTTGTTTTTTCGGTGGATTCTATTAACTTCGTCTTCGGCACGAACAATCCCATCACCATGAAAATGAGGATACCCTTCCAGTCACAATAATTCGGTAAATGCCTGCTCTAATTTTTCTTCCGTGAATTTCATAGGTTTCTCTTTAAATCTATTAGGATTTATCAATCTTAAATTGAACTTTTATCTTTGACAGCTGTTTTTCTATTGAACTTCAAAACAAATAGGAATTTATTAGTGATAAATTTTATTTAATTTTGATTGGAATTTAATGAATATAAGTATCTTTGCATCGCTCATCTAAAATAGATAGAGTTTCGAGGCTCGGTTAATCTAGATATTAATCGAGCCTTGCTTTTTCAAATAGAAACAAATAAAACATCTTTAAATCAAAACTAACGAGTGATATACATTCAGTGCTAAAATATTCCTAATTAAAACTCCGTTCAATCTTTGTTTTAATGGCATAATTTTTCGTTTCAAAGCAATACCTTCCCAGAATTATACTTGGGTGAAGATTCGTGTTTACAGCCAGTGTTCGTATGCTTCTCTCGGTATCACCATAACGGAAAGTAGGATTTTGCTTCATAAAAGCCAACCATTCAGCGTGATTTATTAATGTATTATTCGCATACTGGTCAGCTTCATTTTCAAGCAACAGGTACTCATGCGAATAATTGGCATGTTCTACATTCAGAAATGTCCGGGTAGTTTCGTTCGGGAAGTGACGGAAAACATGTCCCAGTTCATGAAACAGGGTAAAGGCAAAATTGTCCAGTGTCTTTTTACGTAAAGTAAGTACAATAGCCGGATTGTCGCCACTCCAGAATGAATAACCATCAACCGGAGTCTGGTCGAACTTTTCAAGAATAAAAAACTTGATGCCATAGCTGGTCATCAACGCTTCTGTTTGTTCTAAAACCCGAGTATTTTCTGAAAACACTTTCCTCAATTTCTCAATCAGTATCGCTTCATTGGTAGTAGAAAACACAGGCACTACTTTCGGTTTGGCCATGTACATAGCCAGCTTGCTCCATGCAAAGATATTGATTTGGTCATTTTTCAACATTTCCGATTTTTTATATAATACCAGTTCTTTGTGCCTGGCAAAATTCGCAATCAGATCATCGAGATGGTTCACCTCATAAATATCCCATATTTTTTGAATGTTATCTGCCAGAGAATTCGTCAGCAATCCCAATTTATTGAATGTGGACACCGGAACGTATTGTTTAATTACATTCCATTTTTCTATGTACAGGATTTTCTGTATGTTTTTCTCTTTGATACGTGCTTCGTCAAGGTCATATTGCGCTTGCAGGTTTACCCAGAAATCGGCGGGAATATCCAACGCTTTCTCCAATGCCAACCCGATATCGGCCGTTACAGTCCGCTTTCCTTTGATTATTTCATTGAGCATGGTCACTTGCATATCTATGCTTTGTGCAAACTCTTTTTGTGAAATATCCCTGCTGTCCAGTTCATTTTTCAGTATTACCCCCGGGTGAGTGGCTGTATGGGGTGTGCTTTGTGTCTTCATACGTGTCATTTTTTATAATGATTACTCATATCAAGCAGTTTACAAATGATAATTGCAGGAGGTTCATCTTTTGCTATTCGTGTTGTGAATTCCAGTCTGTATTGATCGTTGACCCACACAGCTTCTATTCCGACCAAATCTCCTCCTTTTTTCTCGTAGTGTAAACTTTTAAATTTATACAGGAATTCGGGGTTAGGAGCTACTCTCAGTATATTAACCGTGTCAATATATTTCTTGATAATCCCCGGCTGAAACCGGTGTTTTTTATCAGAGGTTTTGGCATCCTCGAAAAGCTCTTGTAGGTATTTTTGATCAAACTCTATTTCCATAGAAATTTCGGTTACAAAAGTAGAACATCTATTTTATTATTCACTATTAAAGTGAATTTATATTTTGCTTTTTAATCATTATTATCTATTTAAACTGCTTAACCTCTTTTGAATAGTGATTATACATCAAAACCTAATCAAATCCAGTTTGCTAAAAATGAGTATATCCGTTGCAATTGATAGTAAAGGATTTTCTGCTCATCTACTACCCGTTTGTTTATAATTATTCTTTTTAATCAAAACGGTTAACAAACCAGAACTAGTGTAGTTGTAATTATATATCTCTAATCAACTCTTCAAACTGTATAGTCTCTTTCTTTAAAACACCTTGTTTACTCGCGGAAATATCATTATTCATATTGATAAAAATAATATAATAAGTCTTTCCATTGAAAATGTATCTATTTGGCCATTTATTATCAGCTTCATTTCCTTCAATTTCAATTTCTAAATTATCCATATTAAATACAACCAAATAACCGGTATCCTTATGATAATCGTGTGTATATTTCACAATCTGAGCAAAACCACCCTGAATGCGTTCTTTTCTGTAACCTTTTGCCGAATCGAATATTTTAATTTCTAACACCAATGGGTCTGATGTATCAATAAGACTTACTACATCAGCTCTCCCTGAAGCCGATTTTGGAGTTGAAAAAGGATAGTCAATCCCCTGATCGAAAAGAAATAATCGTAAGTCTTCTTCCAATAATTCTTCAAAACTTTTAACCGCATTTTTGTATTTTGTCATTAAATCGTTTTTTGTGAACCATTCCGTACGAAGTTTGTATTTCTCAAGAATATAAAGTATATAACTAACTTTATCTATTTGATCGTGAATATAATCAATTAAAGGAGATACAATATTATCTTTATAATATTCCAATGTATCATTATAATCACTACCTACATGAATTAAATATCTAAAATCCTTACCATTCTCAATTATCCAATTACAAAACTGATAATTGAATGCAGCATGTTCGATATCGTTTTCAAATTTGTATCTGTCTATCCCCTTTTTGAGCATATTTAAAATATCTTCTTCTGTATGAGGGTATTTATAAATAAGATCATTAAAAATGCATCTTATCGATGCTTCATTATGAAGTTTATCAAAAAGAAATTGGAAGGTATTGGGAGATAATTTAAAGTCAGATCTTATAAATCGACCTTTCCATTCCTGAATATTAGTTCGTAAGTTGTGGTTATAAAACATTATTTAAATAGGTTATTGAGTGTATTATTTAAATCTTCAAATGCTTCATTAATTGAATTTATTCCTCGCGAAGTAGATGCATTACTATCTAAAAGCTGAATGCTTTGTTTACAGTTATGGCAATATACTGTCGATTGTAATTCGGAATCTTGTAATTGAATTTCAAATGAATAATTACATTTAGGGCAATTGATTGAAATCCATGTTTTTGAAATGTCCAACATATACCTTTCTTATTTATCAAAAATTCTGCATATAAAAGCTATTTATTTGCGATGTAATCAATTATACTATAATTAATATCCAATTCACAGACTGTTGTTTTGCCTTGTTGATTCAAGAATCTATTTTCATATCTTAACTGTCTTCCATCAGACAATAAGACATCTACAAATTGTTTTTCATTATCTTTAGTTTTTTCAACAATAGTATATTTTCGCTCTAATTCTATCAATGAATTATCTAATAATTCAATATCTTTTTTAATAATAGAATCTAATATTTTAAAAGCGTTTTTTTTGATTACTCTTTTGTTATACATTTCTATCGGAAACCCCCATAGTAAAAAGGTAATTATTGAAATTATAGTAAAGGCAATAAAAAAGGTTTCAAATTTGTGAGTGTTATTTTTAATTACAAAAAGAAAAAACAATTCAATAATTATATATATCCACAACCAATCCCTAAATCGAATAGGTTTAAAACTAAATACGATATTTCCGTTTTCTTTTTTGACGATAACATTCTTCATAAGCTTAGTTCTCCATTGTTGCAAGTTTAGAAAGCAATAATTCTTTTATTTTGACTAATGCTAAAGATTCTCGAGTTAAAGATTCTCTTGAATTAATAATTTCCTCAAATGGATGTTTTGTAAATAAATCATCATTAGGTTTCACTATTCTCAATCCTTCTATAAGTGCTTTACTTAGATTTGGTTGTGCTCCTCCATTTGCCATGTTAGCAATCCTATCTCTATTAATTTGAAGAAAATAATATAAATAGGTAGCCATTCCTATATTTTCACAGATCATTGCACAACAAGCTTGATTAGTTGTTGCTTCTATCTTTAAAAAACCAACTTGTCCCTTTGTTTTTCCCTCTCCATACATTGCAATCAACACTGAATTTATTGGAAGTCTTTTTGCGGAACTATTTATGCATCCATTATTTGAAATATATTCTTCAGACTCAATTATTATTTCATTATTCAATTCACCTGTCTTAAGCCATGGAATATCCTTACTATTCCAATATTCAGGGGTACCTCTACTTGGTGTACCACCTGATTTCATTTCAGAACAGAAATCTTTAATTGAAATCATAGCCCAACCTTTAGGAATTTCTTTTCCCAACTCTTCATTAAACTCCATTTCCCCGCCACTACTTTTATACCCAATATGTTTTTCCCCTTTAGGGGTTAGGGGTACCGGAAACTCAAACTCCACAAACCACTGTTTATAAATAGCCTGTGCCGTTTCTTCCAGTTTCTGTATCAGGCCGTTATTCAGGTTAATCCGGTCCACCAGCACATGATATTCTTTGACGATTTCTCTCTGTTTGTCGATAGAGGGGATTGGAAGTTTCATATCCATGAAATCATCCCATTCCAAACTGCCGCGCACTCCTCCTACCGCATAGAAGCAAGCCTCCCGGTCAAACTCACTGCGGGTCATCCACATCATCAGATATTCAGGAAGTAAGACGGTTGTATCTATGACTTCAAACACAGGATAGGCAGGTGATAGTATCGCTTCATCATAAGTAGCCAGCAAAGCCACAGGCATCTTTTTATCTCTCCTTACCTGCATAGTACTACAGGCAAATTGGTTTCGTCGTATGATCTTATAGTTTTCCATATCGGTGCCTATAATGTTTGCCACCGATGGAATAAACTCTTTCGAAATACTTAGCCCCAACAATGTTGTGACCTGCAAATTTCTGTTTCGCTCATCCACTAACTGTATATAATCCCCTAACCGTTTATAATTCTTCCTCATACTTCTATTTCAACCCTTTTTAATATAATAACCACCTGTTTTTTTTTATCCAACAAATTCAATCCTATCCAGATCAAGGAACTTCTTCACATGTCTCTCAATAGTTTTAACAGGTATCTCTGTGTTTTTTGAGATAGACGGTATCCGGCAATGTGGATTTTTTTCTATAAAGTCATAAATCCGTTTTATTCCCTCATTTATTCCCTCATTTATTCCCTCATTTACACCGACATTTGCAGTGTCATTTAATACCTTGCCTTGCCTTTTTATAAGTGTGCCCAGTATTTCTTCCAGCATAAACTCAACAAAAATACCGCAATCGGTGGCTTGTGTGCTTTGTTGAATAGCCTCATAGTAGCGTTGTTGGTCTTGATATACCATATTTTCAACCGATAAGTGTTCGAATACTGGATGGAGTCGGGATAAAATAAGCGATTGCCAAAGCCTTCCCAAACGTCCGTTACCATCCATAAAAGGATGAATAAACTCAAATTCGTAATGAAACACACAGCTTTTAATCAATAAATGATCTCCGGAGTTTTGCAACCAGTCAAACAAATCATCCATCAACAGGGGTACCCGATCAGCCGGTGGGGCGATATGTACCGCTTTATTACCCGAAAAAATACCAACACCTCCTCGGCGGAAATAACCGGAATTATCTATCAATGCTTCCATCATGAATGCATGTGCCTTCAACAGATCTTTCACCACATACGGATTTAAAGTCGGAAAAGCATTGTACGTTTTGATCGCGTTTTTCACTTCCTTGATCTCACGCAAAGATGCCATTACATTTCTTCCCTCGATAATATCTGTGATCAACGCTACCGAAAGAGTGTTGCCCTCAATGGCTAACGAACCCTGAATGGTTTTTATACGGTTGATTTTTCGTAACATCAAACCATCTTCCTGCTCCATACGAATGGCATACCGTTCAATTTGTGCAGAAATTTCAGCAATCAGATTGATGGATCGTGTACTTATTGTAAATGGAGGTTTATTCATTTTCTCGGTTGATTTTCGTTATTCTCCAATTTCATAGCCTAATTCCTTAAACACGGATAGCAAATCCTGTTTTGATTTTTCTTCTGCACGCAGCAATTCCCCCATTTCCGTTTGCAGGCTGCGCATCTTCTCATCAAAATCTATGTTCTCGTCGCGATTTATAAATTCAATATACTTGCTTGGTACCAAAGAATAATCCTTTTTTCGAACATCGTCGAGAGTCGCCGAATAACAATACTCGGGGATATTCTTGTACTCTCCATGTATGTCTGTTTGCCATTCATGGAACGTGCCTGCAATTTGATGTATATCTTTAATTGAAAATTGGGTGTATTTCTTTTCGAATGGTTCCCCTATTTGGCGAAGATCCATAAAAAGGATTTCATCCTCACGGTCACGGTAGTGTTTCGTAACATCGTTAAGTTGGATAGTTCTAGCTTTTTTGTTGTGGTTCACGATCCACATAGTAACGCTGATGTTGGTGGTGTAAAACATATTCTGTGGTAATACCAGGATAGCTTCCACCAATTTGTTTTCTACAAGTTTTTTACGAATTTCGTATTCTGTTCCACTCCCCGAGAGTGAACCATTCGCCAGTAGAAAACCGGCAATACCATTTTCCGATAATTTGGAAACCATGTTGAGTATCCAGGCATAGTTTGCATTTCCCGTAGGAGGAACATCATAACCCTGCCAACGTGGATCGATGAGTAATTCATTATCTGCTCTCCATTCTTTCTGGTTAAAGGGTGGATTGGCCATGATATAATCTGCTTTCAGGTCCTTGTGTTGGTCATCACCAAAAGTGTCGGCAGCCTTTTCTCCAAAATTACCCGAAATACCCCGAATAGCCAGGTTCATTTTTGCCAGCTTGTAAGTGGTGTTGGTATATTCCTGTCCGTAAATGGATACTTCTTTTTTATTCCCGTTGTGGTTTTCGATAAACTTGATGGATTGTACAAACATACCTCCGGAGCCACAAGCCGGGTCATAAATAATTCCCCGGTAGGGTTCAATCATTTCGGCTATCAGGTTTACAATAGTCTTGGGGGTATAGAATTCTCCTTTCCCCTTGCCTTCCGCCAGTGCAAACTTGCTCAGAAAATACTCGTAAACTCTTCCAACAATATCCTGTGCCGCATCTTTAATGGTATCAATTTTATTGATGGTATCAAGTAACGAAGAAAGTTTGGTAATGTCCAGTCCGATACGGGAAAAATAATTATCGGGCAAAGCACCTTTCAGTACTTTATTGTCTTTTTCAATGGTGTGCAAGGCCGTGTCAATCTTTAAAGCGATATCATTTTGCTTGGCATTTTTGATAATATAACTCCAACGGGATATTTCTTCCAAAAAAAACACATTGTTCATGTTGTAAAAATCCGGCATTTCGATGTATTTTTCCTTGCCATCTGCGATCAGCTTCTTTCGGTGATCTTCAAACTTATCACTCGCGAATTTAAGGAAAATCAATCCCAGCACCACGTGTTTGTATTCTGCCGGTTCCACACTTCCTCTAAGCTTGTTTGCTGATTCCCAAAGGGTTTCTTCCGTACTTTTTTCTTTTACTGTCTTAGCCAAAATAAAAATGATAAATAATGAATAATGAACATAAAATTCAATCCTGCAAGCTAGTGATATGAATTTATCCTCAAAATTACACATTCCATTTTAATAAACCAACATATCTGTTAAACTATTTGTAAACAGAATGTAATAAAACAGTTAACCACTTAATTGAACTACACAAACGAACTAATTTAGTC
>Ga0302203_1000991_pt1 | contig 10670 bp, 6 predicted proteins | sample II_Fen_E1_1_FD_194576 | JGI IMG/M metagenome (GOLD analysis project Ga0302203, IMG submission 194576) | Peat permafrost microbial communities from Stordalen Mire near Abisko, Sweden - II_Fen_E1_2 | ecosystem: Environmental > Terrestrial > Soil > Wetlands > Permafrost | place: Sweden: Abisko...
GTTGGCCAACGCAAAGGATTAGGTCTGTCGGGAGGACCGTGGTATGTGATTAAAAAAGATATTGAAGCAAACATTGTTTATGCTTCAAAAGGTTTTGACGTTGCAGCACAGTACGGTCACGAGTTCTCCATGCGTGATTTCCATTTTATAACTGATAATCCATGGGTAAATAACTCAAATGAAATAGATGTTACTTTTAAAATAAGGCATACTCCTGATTTTACTGCCGGTAAGATTATTTCGTCTCCACATGGTGTTCATTTATGGTCAAGCCAAAGACTGCAAGGCATTGCTCCCGGTCAATTCGGTGTGATATATGATGCAGAATCCCGAATATGTATCGGAAGTGGAGAGATACTATGATAGTTAATAGTGATAACATGATGTAATAATGACGGGTATACATAATACGTTGCCCGTTTTTTATATATGTAAATGATGAAATTCCTTGTCGTTTAGTTCATAGTATAAATATGACGAGTGAGGTAGACTTTATACCTCTATTATGGTGTTCCTATATAGGAATATAAGATAAAGGTAATTATTAGTTGGGGTCATACCCACTTTTCGCATCTTTAGAAAAATGAAGAAGTACTTTTACATATGGACGATGAAATACCAAGAAGCGGATCTAACGAAAAAAGTCGTAAATTTGTCATTTAATAAAGTATGCGATTTTGCTTAGAAAGTCTGGTGGATGAATTACGCTTTATCCACAAAACATTAGTCATTAATAGGGTTGCTTTAAACGAATCGCTAAAAGGAAAATACGGACACTCTGTAGCTCAAACAGCACATTGTGTTAGTCAGTAAAACGTGTTGTGAAATTTCATCTTTAGCCATAGACGTCGGTTACGGCTGCAGTTTGAGATATGTGTGTGGGCGAACCTGTGTTTTCGGTAATGAGCAATTCTGATATTGTTAATCAGGGTATTGCACACATATTACAGGTATAGGTATTTGTCGAAAAACTGGTTACTCGGAAGAATAACTTACTCGAGCATTGACTCTGAACCATTTGATGACTGCTTTTATTAAGCAAAGTATAATGTCTTTCTGGCTTGTTAGGTGCTATTGTTGCAGTTGCCGGATCAGATTCCGGCATTACTTACCTGATGAAAAGCTACACATGAACAGATTGCCTATTCAATTAAAAATATGATTAGTAATATCCCCGGGATGATTTACGATGGAACAAAACCAAGTTGTGCACTCAAAGTGTTCAATTTGGTTTTTAATGCTACCTTATCTGTGCTAATGGCAATTGATAATAAATAGTTGCTTTTATTGAAGATGTGGATAAAACCATTCATAATCTGATTTAAGTAGGATCGGAAGAATGAACGAAATATACCGTGTGGTGTTAGAAGTCATGACCACAGAAGAAGAATAAAAAATAAAATATCAGATATTCATTATGACAAAAAAAGTATTTCTATCTTTTCTGCTCTTATGTTGCGTACTCGGCATGTCGGCCGAGATACAGAAACCCGTAACCTGGAGCTTTTCAAACAAACAGGTTTCAGACACAGAGTTTGATCTGATTCTAACAGCTAGTATTGATAACAACTGGCACTTGTACTCCCAGTTTATTGGCGTAGGTGGTCCGGTGCCCACATCGTTCAAGTTTAAACCATCGCCCGATTATGTGTTGGTTGGTAAGGCCAGCGAATCGCCAAAACCTCATAAAGTATTTGAAAAAGCATTTGGAATGGATGTGGCTTTTTTCGAAAAGAAAGCCGTTTTCACACAGAAAGTCAAGCTCAAAGCAGTTGCTGCAAAAATTAGTGGCTCCCTTGAGTTTATGGTGTGCGACGATAGTCAGTGCCTGCCTCCGGAAGATATCGACTTCTCATTTGATCTGAAAGGTGCTAAAGTGGCTGCTGCCGTGGTTCCTACTGTAACTTCTGCTTCTGCCGATACTGCTAAAGTTGCTGTAGCTCATGCTTCAGCTGTTGTCAAAGATTCGGCCGATTCAGTAGCTAAAGCACAGCCTCTTGCTGCAGCTCCAACGTCTACCGGCAAACAGTCATTGTGGACAATCTTTATATTGGGTGTGTTAGGTGGTTTCGCAGCATTTCTGATGCCTTGCATATTCCCCATGGTACCTATGACGGTGAGTTATTTCACGAAAAAAGAAGTTACCAAACGTAAGGGAGTAATCAATGCACTGATTTACGGTTTATCCATAGTAGTTATTTATGTGGTGTTGGGATTATTAATTACCGTGATTTTTGGTGCCGATGCTTTGAATGTCCTTTCAACCAACGGCATTTTCAATTTCTTCTTTTTCCTGTTGCTGGTTGCTTTTGCACTATCGTTTTTGGGAGCTTTCGAACTTGTATTGCCTTCATCGTGGGTCAATAAAATAGATAGCAAGTCGGACAAAGGAGGTTTGGGAGGACTGTTTTTTATGGCCGGAACCTTAGCGCTTGTTTCATTCTCGTGTACAGGACCCATCGTTGGAACATTGCTTGTACAGGCAGCCACTATGGGGCAGTTATTAGGACCTGCTATAGGTATGTTTGGGTTTGCACTGGCATTGGCCATTCCGTTTGTGCTGTTTGCCATGTTCCCTGCCTGGATGAAAGCCATGCCCAAATCAGGTGGATGGTTGAATAGTGTGAAAGTGGTGTTAGGATTCCTGGAACTGGCATTCTCCTTTAAATTTCTTTCGAATGTCGACTTAGCATATCACTGGAATTTGTTCGATCGAGAGATATTCCTTTCGTTGTGGATTGTGATTTCTGCATTGCTGGGTATTTATTTACTGGGCAAACTCAGGTTGCCTAACGATAGCGAGGTGAAGTACGTTTCTACTCCACGATTGATTCTGGCTGTCATCACCTTGTCGTTTACCGTGTATATGATTCCCGGGCTTTGGGGTGCACCGCTTAAGTCAATCTCTGCTTTTTTGCCTCCAATGAGCACTCAGGACTTTGTCCTGTCAGGCAATAGTGCACCGGCAGCAACTCACAATACAGGTAGTCATAAATATGGAGATATTTTCCATGCCCCACTCGGATTGGATGCTTTCTTCGACTATGATGAAGGGCTTGCTTACGCAAAGAAAATGAATAAGCCGGTTTTTATCGATTTTACCGGTCATGCCTGTGTAAACTGTCGCAAAATGGAAGCATCTGTCTGGCCCGATAAAGAAGTGCTTTCGCGCTTGTCCAATGACTATGTGGTGATTCAACTTTATGTAGATGATAAAACAGATTTAGCTGCAGCCGAACAAACTGTATCCAAATACAGTGGAAAGAAAATTGAGACTATCGGCAATAAATGGAGTGACTTACAGGCTTCACGCTTCAATGCCAACTCTCAGCCGTTTTATGTATTGCTGGATACAAAAGGAAACTTGCTGGTTCAACCTCAGGGTGCTGATTATGACCCGCATTCTTTTACCAGGTATCTGGACAGCGGGCTGGAAGTTTTCAAAAAGAGCATTCGCTAGTTTTCTTCTTTCATCTCATATATTTCCCCTGTTGAAATTTAGTTTTCAGCAGGGGATTTTCTTTTATTTAAAAACAATACTTTCCTATTGTGGAAAAAAAGATTATAGATTCCTGAGAATAAAATACCTTGTTATTTCAATTTGTAAACCGAAACGACTAAAATTCACTAAATTATACCACAAACAAGGTATGAAAATGCCCGATAAATGGTATTTTATAACATCCTGTGATTGACTAACTTTGCCAATATTTGTTTGTAATATTGAGAAGAAGATGGGACGTGTAAGTAATACCTGGAATTAAACAGGTGCGTTCAATACAGAAAGAGACTTCTTCGACCGACTATAACTTAAAAATAATTGATTATGAAACCTGAAACTGTAGAAGTTATTCAAAAAAACATTTTGCTGTTAACTAAAAATGATTTGAAGGAATATGAATATATTCCACAACATAATAAACCTCTTCCCTCATTACTTACCTTACGGGAAATAGTGGAATTACTTCGTGCCATTATTTTCCCCGGGTATTTTGGTTCTGGAATTGTAAACCCGAATACATTGGAGTTTCACTTAGGTGTGAAAATAGAACGATTATACATTTTATTGAAAGAACAAATTCTCAATGGGCTTCGGTTTAATTCTATAGATAGTGAAATCGACTACTTTGATGAGAAAGCTTCAGAAACGGCACTCTTTTTTATTAATAAAATACCTGAATTAAAAAGATTATTATCTACCGACATTAAAGCCACTTTTGATGGCGACCCCTCCGCAAATACCTATGGAGAAGTAATCTTTAGTTATCCGTCCATACGGGCTGTGTTCAATCACAGAATAGCACATGAATTACTGAATCTTGGTGTACCTGTTATTCCACGGGTTATTTCGGAGTTAGCACATTCTGAAACAGGGATTGATATTCATCCCGGAGCCCAAATAGGAGAGTATTTCAGTATTGATCATGGTACGGGTGTAGTGATTGGCGAAACCTGTATTATCGGAAATCATGTGAGGTTGTATCAAGGGGTAACATTGGGAGCGGTACGATTCCGAATTGATGAAAATGGCAATCCGCTAAGCCTCCCTCGTCATCCAATACTCGAAGATAACGTTGTGGTGTATGCTAATGCCAATATATTAGGGCGAATAACTATTGGCAGGGATTCGACCATCGGAGGCAATGTGTGGCTTACAACTGACGTGCCACCGGGTTCCAGTATTCTACAACAAAAGGCTGTCGTCAGTTCGTTTTATGACGGATTAGGAATTTGAACGGTTAGAGGTATTCAAAAAACGTGTTCAATAATTTGTTTAACTCTATTCAATATATCCATTCATTTAAATTTGACTGCAAATGAACATAATAATAGATATCAGATCTCATTCCATGGCGTTTGGGACTGACTTTAAAAGGTTAAATGAGGAATGGATATCAACTTATTTTTGTCTGGAAGAATCTGATATTCTGGTACTCAACGACCCTCAAAAGCATATACTGAATAAAGGTGGAAATGTTTTCATTGCCTTACATAATAATATAACGGTTGGAACCTGTTCTTTAATGGTTATAGATGGCTTGACTTGTGAATTTGCTAACATGGTGGTTGATCCTAAGTTTCAAAGGCAAGGGGTTGGATATGAGTTAGGTGCCGCATTCATTGAAAAAGCAAGAGAACGAGGGTTCTCCCGCATCGTTCTTGAAAGTAATACAAGGCTGAAAGCTTCTATTGCCTTATACCGAAAACTCGGTTTCCATGAAATTCCATTAGAGTCAGATGTTCGAAACTCAACGATTCTTAAACGCTACAATGTTCTAATGGAATTGATATTAAATCCAAATTTCCAGCCTGAATACTTTATATAGGTTGTCGAAACTATATAATGTCTTGTCTTATTCCTTTATATAATATGGCTTCTCCCAACCTAACAATCACGCTATCAAAGTGAAAGGGAGTAAAAGTGGGTGATAGAGCTGAGGGTTAATGATGTTTTATTTAGAATAGAAGAACACTTTTCTAAGTCATAAAAACAATTAAATACCCTGTTTTAAATTGTCCGCTCTTCTCTTTTGTTACCTCACAAACGGCTCATTTCGGCCAAAGGTTCACCAAATGGAAATCTTAACTAAATTTCACGCTCGAAAGGAAAAAGACATTCATTTGCTGTTCTTTTTCAATATCAAATCTTCGGAATTGAGTCTGTACTTGTTCGCTGTTCAGAGGGGGTTGCCTGAGGGTTGCCTGAGGGTTGGTTGAGGGTTGCCTGAGGGTTAGGAGGGGTAAACCTCTCTCAACCCTCAGGCAACCCCCTCTATGCCCCCTTTGAAATGTCTTTGATCAGTGAATGAGTTTTGACGAAATTCAGAAGCTACTCTTAAGGGATAAATTGTAAAAAAGGAAACAAAATCAAGAGTGATTTGGGAGTTAAGATGGGCTTTAATGCCAACCCGGGTTTGTCAGCAGGGGGAGATGTAAGAAAAGTTAAAATTAAATGGTCTCTGTGTGTAAAATGAGACATTAGTTTATTTCACCAGCTTGATTAACCGGGTATACTTGTTTGTTTTGTCAAAAGAATAATCGATGAGGTTTTCTTGATTATCGCTTCTGTTTATCTTTCCATAATCAGAACTTATATTAGGAAAGCTGATTTTAAAGTTTCGTAACATCGAAATTCGGGGACGGAAACATTGAAAAATGCATTTATGAATGAAAAACGCCCCAATAATACCATTAATAGGGTATATAAATGCCCTATTAATGGTATTTCGAGTGCCCTTTACATTAACTAATTTTGCATTGTCGAAAGAAACATTTGTTTCTGTAAGATTCTGGTGTATTAGGATGCATATATAAAAAAAGGTATAGTATGAAAAAGAATATCTATTATATTACACAAAGACTTTTAATAGAAAGTCTTAACAGGCAATTACAATTAACTCTTCCCTCTGATAAAGACCAATCTTTATCTGAAATTACGTTTTCTTCAGAATCATTTTCCTCTCTTTCCTCTTCTACACGAATGTGCTGTTGTAGCATGTCCTGCTAATTCCTCTACCTCTTTTTAGTCTTTATCCCTATTAGCATACTGCTACATTAAAAACAGGCTAAATTTCAAATCAAAATCATTTTTAAATTCAATTATATCTGTCAGTCTGCTTTGACCTGACAGATCAAATAGTATATTCATTTTTAATCAAATAAGAGTATGAAACCAACTTATTTTTATCAATTGCTTTTTGCATTGTTTGTTTCTTCAACGACATTTGCTGCAGAAAATAATGCAAATGATCCGGTGATAATTAGTGGTACTAAATTTACATATCCATTAATAGAAAAATGGATTGCAGAGTATACTAAGATTAACCCGAATGCCAATATAAAACTGGCTTCTAAAACAACAGTGGCACAACGTGCCGATCTGAATGTCATAGCTCATCAACCGACAAAAGAAGAAACTAATGTGAATCAGGAAATTATATATGCCGGTCGGTATGCTTTGCTTCCTGTAACTAATAGCAACAATCCCATTTTGTCAAGTTCTAAAAAGAAGGGACTAAATAAAAAGGATATTGATAAGCTTTTCTTTGAAGTTGACAGTTACGATGAAGAGCAGGTAAAAGAAAAGCCGAAATTTGCTGCAAATATCTATTCCAGAGATAATCAGGCTAGTGCTTCTATCGTGCTGGCAGGCTATTTTGGTCACGCTTCTTCTGAAATTAAAGGTAAAAAAGTGCTGGGGGATGATATTTATCTACTTACAGCAATTAAAAAAGATTCGATAGGGTTAACCTATAATAATCTGGGCTATTTGTACGACAACAATTCTCGAAAGCTAAAGAATGGAATTACCTTATTACCGCTTGATCTTAAGAAAGATATCAAGACTGCCTTGGAAGGTAGTTTGGATGATGTTATTTCTGTTTTAGAAAAGAATAAAATTGAAACGATACCGGTGGAAAAAATCGGTTTTGTCTATTCACAGCAAGCTGTCCGAAGAGAAGTATCGGATTTCCTGAAATGGGTATTGACTGATGGTCAAAAGTTCAATCACACAGAAGGATTTCTTAATTTAGACAAGCAATTTTTGGCAGAACAAACAACCAGACTGTCTGAGAAATTTCTGACGTTGAAATAAAACCAATTATTATTATAAACAAAAGCGAGCGTTCCCCCTTCTCTGTCTGCAAACTGATTAAGGAAACACCCGCTACAATTCAAAAATTGTATGGCAAAATTACCATTTATTTTAGAAAACTGCAAAATGTTTTCAAATTATGACTTGCGCAAATATGGAATAATACTCCTTATTACAGTTTTTTCTACTCTTTCTGTTTTTGCGCAGCAGATTGAAATTAAAGGAAAAGTATTTGAAGAGAGTTCCAAACTGACTGTCATTGGTGCAAACATTAAGCTTAAAGGACAAAAAGGAGGTGCTGTCACTGATGCTAATGGAAACTTTCATCTTCAGATTAAGTCTTTACCGGCAACATTATTAATCTCAGCAATCGGTTACAAAAATCAGGAAATCGATGTGTATGAAGCAGAACCTGTTAGCATTTATCTCGCTGAAGGTAGGAACAGGTTAAATGAAGTTGTTGTTACAGGTCTTGCTACAGGCTTAAAGCGATCGAATCTGGCCAATGCTGTAACTTCCATTTCGAACGATGAATTGATTGGTACCGTACAGCCTCAAACAGTGGATGAAGCGTTGTACGGGAAAATACCAGGTGCCGCCATTCGTTCTAATAGTGGCGCTCCGGGAGGAGGTACAGCTATATTGTTGCGCGGATTGAGTACGTTACAAGGTAATTCGCAGCCGCTTTATATTATTGATGGGGTATATGCTAACAACAATTCCTTAGCAACAGGTAAATCAACTCTTACGGCAGCAGGTACTTCGCGTGAGGATGATGTAAGTAATCGAATCGCTGATATCAACCCCGATGACATTGAAAAAATTGAAGTATTAAAGGGAGCTTCGGCATCTGCTATTTATGGTACCCGTGCTAATGCCGGTGTTATTATTATCACAACTAAAAAAGGGAAAAGTGGTAAAACAAAAATTAGTTTCAGTCAGGACCTTGGCTATGCAACCATTGGAAAATACATTGGAAGTGCTTCGTGGGATGCAGCTAAGATAGCACAAGCTTATCCGGTAAGCATACAAGCCAGGGAGTTGCAAAGTCTAGCCGCTGCTAATGGGAAAGTGTATGATTTTGAAAAAATACTTTATGGAGAAACACCTTTATTGAGACATACAAACCTGACAGTTTCCGGGGGTAATGAGAAAACAACCTTCTATCTATCCGGATCACTTGTTGATGAAGGGGGTATTATTAAAAATACCGGCTTTGACCGCTTATCATTACGACTGAATCTTGATCATAAGTTTAATAAATGGATAGATCTTTCGGTTAATTCCAATTACTTGAATAGTAGTGCCGATCGTGGTTTTACAGGTAACGAAAACGCTTCGGGTGCTACATTAGGGTATATTATAGCATTTTTACCGAGTTATTACAATCCATATCCTGTTAATGGTGTATACCCGACTAATCCCTACTCAGAAGGTGAAAACCCGCTTGAACTGAGAGATAAAGCTGTTAATAATGTGAAGATTAATCGTTTTATTGAATCAGGCATTGTAAATTTTAAATTTATCCAAAAGGAAAATACCACATTAAAATTATCGCTACAAGGTGGAGTCGACTATTTGAGCCAGAATAGTAAGGAGTATTATCCAGATTATTTACAATCAGAAAGTAGTTTGGCAAATCCAGGTGACCTTATAATTGGTTCAACCCAACAGATCAATACAAATTTCCAGGGCTTCCTGATTTATGGTCAAAAAGCTAATAAATTTCAATTTACTACACAGCTGGGTGCCGTTGACCTGGAAACACAATCAAATTCATTATTTGTCCGCGGACAAGGTTTAGTAGCTGGTCAGCAATCTATCGGACAGGCAAGAGTACAATCAGTGACTACACAGAATACTCAAAAGGTTCAGGATTTTGGTACGGTGGGTCAGGAAGAGGTAAACTTTAACGACCAGATAATTGGAACAGCAGGCTTACGGTTGGATAAATCAACGTTGAATGGTGACGCCAATAAGTTTTATGCTTTCCCAAAAGCATCAATAGCCGTAAACCTGACTAAATTTGATTTCTGGAAAGCCGATTTAATAAGTGAATTCAAACTTCGTACCGCTTATGGTGAAACAGGTGGATTGCCACCTTATGGAAGTATTTACAGTTCGCTTACCCCTGTAATTGTTGGTGGTAATTTAGGTTCGGTTGTTTCATCCACCGTGGGTAATCCAAACATTAAGCCTGAACGTGCCGGAGAACTTGAATTTGGGGCAGATATAGGTTTGTTTAATAACCGGTTGGTGTTTGAAGGTACTTATTATATAAAAAGCGTTCGTGATTTAATTCAGGACTTGACACTTGCACAGTCATCAGGACTAAGTACTGAAAAAGTAAATGCAGCGTCATTAAGCAATAAGGGTATTGAATTGTCGTTATCGGCAACTCCAATTTCAACTAGAAGTTTTACATGGAACAGTCGTATTCAATTTGCCAAAAACACATCTAAAATCACAAAACTGGATGTGCCTTCGTATACAACCGGAGTTTATGGAGTAACATTCGGAACTTATCTTATTAAAGAAGGGTATTCACCTACTACTATTGTAGGCAAGCCACTTACTGCATCAGGAGATTATACTGTGTATGGTAATTCTCAGCCCGATTTTCAAACATCCTGGTTTAATGATTTCTCGTTTTTAAATGGATTTGACTTGTCTGCATTGTGGGACTGGAAAAAAGGAGGTAAGAATATTAATCTTACGTTGTATAACACTGATGCCGGAGAAACTACAGCTGACTGGAACGAAAATCATACTGTCAGAGATAATGACCTTGGTAAAACAGCTGCGCAATATATACAGGATGCAAGTTACCTTCGTTTAAGGGAAATAGGTTTAAATTATACCATTCCGAAAAAGATTCTTCAAAGTGTATTTGCTAAAAATGTTGAACGGATTCGTGTCGGCGTATCGGCCACCAATTTAATTACTATTACTCCGTATAAAGGATATGATCCTGAGGTATCAAGTTTTGGTTCTGAATCCGCCATTAATTCGGGTGCTGATTTGTTCCAATATCCTTCCTCAAAACGTATCTTGTTCAATTTAAAGATAGATC
>Ga0302203_1001006_pt1 | contig 10595 bp, 10 predicted proteins | sample II_Fen_E1_1_FD_194576 | JGI IMG/M metagenome (GOLD analysis project Ga0302203, IMG submission 194576) | Peat permafrost microbial communities from Stordalen Mire near Abisko, Sweden - II_Fen_E1_2 | ecosystem: Environmental > Terrestrial > Soil > Wetlands > Permafrost | place: Sweden: Abisko...
AAAGGTAATAGAAACATCACTTGGCAACTGTTTCAGAATAGTTTCCACATTGTAATGAAAAGCCAGAAGTCCATTGCCTTTATCGGTGTGCGCACCTATGCTGCTGAGATGCACCACACGCTTTACGCCCGACTGTTCAATGGCTTGTTTGTAATTATTGCCTATCTTATTGATAGCAGCTATGATATCAAGATTCGGGTCAAAGAAACTGTTACCACCCATTGTTTCCATTACATATACTGCATCTGCGCCTTTGAAACTGGCTGATAGAAAGTCTGCATCTTCCATTGTTCCGATAGCAGCCTTAGCACCCAATGCTTCAATGTCTTTTTGTCTTTCGGGTTTACTGCTTATAACCGTAACCTGATGTCCTTTTTGCACCAACTCTTTTGTTAGCGGCTTACTGATGTTCCCTAAAGAACCTGTTACTATAATATTCATTTTCGGCTTTTTTTGATGTTAGTAATTCTTTTATGATGCAAAATTACATTGTAGCAGAGAAACAAACGTTTCCAAATCTACTATTGTTGTAGCCAAAACAAAGATGGTGTCGTTAATGGGGAGATTTTTATAATAAATTCAATTTTACTGGATCAGTTTGCTATGACGATTCAGGGAGCCTATAGGGACAAGTAGCGGGTGGTATAACAACCGCTTCTTCATCATCAGTTCAGGTCATGTCATGTCATGTTACAACTTGCTGATGCCGACAAAACGAATATAAACGATTTGCAGAGTTTGAAAATTCTTATTCAGCGGAGAGGAATGATGCCAGTTGGAAATTTGGCTCAAATAGTCAAAACACTCAAATATAAGAGTGTAAAACCGAAAGAATCAGAAACGAATAATATCTGTAACTGGTGATATGGATATGGTTGGTAAACTGGAAAGTCCTGTTTATACCATGAGTAGTAGTTCTGATAAATTAAGCAGTGTAAAGTTTCCTGACAGATATGAACTGAAAGAAGAATATAGAAACCAGCATAATGAATGTGTTCGCTTTATTATCAGAGGTTTAATTCTGCTCGCAGAGAGTATCAGAACGGGGAAATGTAGATTTATTTATTTAGCGCTTGCGCGAGGGCCTCCAAACGATCCTCGACAATTTTCAATCGATTATAATAATTATCATTTATGTTCCGCATTTTATTTGAAATGTGTAGTTCAGCATGCCATATAAATAAAATATCATTATTGTTAATGTTGAAATTCGGATAATTAGCTTTGTCTACATTGTCGGACATACAGACGATAAAACCTTTATTGAACATGTTCTTTACTCTTTTTATATAGCTCTTCTCTTTTTTGTCAACAACTACATAAACATGTTCATCCGGCATCTCGAACCACTCAGATTTGTCAAGCAAACGAATAATTATTTTATCTGAATCGTGTAGTGTCGGTGACATCGAGTTGCCTTGTTCACGAACGCATGCATACGTTGAGTTGTGTGGCAACATACTTTGAGGTAGTACTAGGTAATCCTTTGTGTTAAGAATATCTTCATCCGGATAATCTACCATACTTGCAGTGGCTGAGATATCCATTATAGGAATTTTTATGTTTAAATTATTGTTATTCGAAATAGAAGAATTTAAAATGGTTAATTCTTCGCTTTTGATATAATTGCTACGCAGCATTTGACCTTGTCCGTTCGATAATATCCAGTCTGGATTAATTTCTACACATTTTGTATATAATATGTGATGATCAAAAGTACCTCGACTATCCCAATTCGATAATAATTGCGGTGTAATCTCTAAATGTCTAGCGAGTTCGACATCTTTCTTGAAATTGTAATATCTTTTTAACTCTCTTAGAATTAAGCTTTTCATCATTCTTTAAAAAATAAAATAAACAAAATAGACATTTTTAACATATTTTGCGTATTGATGTAAACATAATGTTTATATATTTGCATCGTATTTCGAATCTGAAAGCCTGAAAATACAGGACGCAAATATATTTGTGGACATCGTAATATATTATAATACATCACAATGCATTTTAAAGTGTTGCAATGTGTTTCAAATTTGAAAACCTGAAAACTTGCAAATATATAAAATATTATCTAATGATGAACAATTTGTAATAGATACAATCATATGGAAAAGGATAAAAAAATTATAGTCGACTACAAAGTCAAAAAAAATCTTTTGGAATTAGGCACATATCCAACTATTCGTAAAGCGCTGAATGGTGATTCCAGTACCCCTCAAAAAATATCAATACGTACTACTGCCATAAAACTGGGCGGAGTAATAAGAAAATAAAAAATCACACTAGTTAAGAAGCTAGTTTACTTATTATAAGATAAATAGCTTTATATAAAACTTAATCAATCGATTCGTATAGCGAGTTGAATTGGATTAGGCCTTCAATTAATGCATTTTATATTTGACTAAAAATGAATTGGTATCTTCTTTATACAGCATCTAGAGCAGAAAAGTTAGTAGAACAACGCTTGAAAGCAGAGGGAATTGAAACATATCTGCCTTTGCACCTTTCTCCACGCAGGTGGTCTGATAGAGTAGCACTAATTGAACTGCCATTATTTTCATCCTATATATTCGTGAGAACTACAGATGAGATTTTACGAGGTTTGGTTCGAATTAACGGTATTTCAAGAATTATATTTTATAATGCTCGTCCGGCTATTATAAAACCGACGGAGATAGATTCGATAAAATTATTTGTAGAAAATGCAAAAGGAAAGATTTGTACTTTCGGACTAAATGATGAAGTTCAAATTGCCTGTGGACCATTAAAAAATATAGATGGTACAGTAACAAAAGTGGGTAAGGAGTATGTCATTTTACAAATTTTACAAATAGGAATTTTTGTGAGTGTCAAATTAAACCAGGTGGTAAAGATAGCAAGGTAACTGTATTTTATCAGTTTGAAAATGGATCTGAATGAATTTAGATGCATGGACTGAGTTGAAATAAACCGATAATATAGCATGGGTTATACAACAACTGCTATTTAAAGAATTCAGCTCGACTATAGATATTGAGCAGGATACTGTTCTCAAAAAGAACACGAGTTTGGAATAAGATGTTGGTATTAAGGGGTATTTAGTGATAAATTCCTTTGTATCGACAAATAAAAATTGATTTGAATATACAATAATACTCTATAAATAAGTATATTATCTGGTCATTCATGGGACTGGAGGGGCTTTGCCTTGTAAGGCAGCTTCTGAGTCTTTAGTATCTAGCTTTTCTTTTAAAGTTTGATGTACAACAAAGCAATCTTTGGAATACAAAAAGGCGTCGTAACGAAATAGTTGGTGATAAATCCCGCTTATCGACAATGAAAAATTGCTTTAATTTTCCACTTAAAATATTATAAACAAACAAATTATCTGGTCATTATGGGACTGGAGGGGCTTTGCCATATAAGACAGCTTCTTATCTTTAGCACCTAACACACTATTTGACAATTAGATTCGTAACTAAACCGTTTGTTGCAGAATTAAAGCATCCATTAAGCTACGGATGATTACCATCTTCGATCCTCACTCTGACTTCTCAAAATAAATAATCGTTTGTCTAATCACTTAAACAACTTATATAGTGAAAAAACTAATTCCATTTTTTATAGTATTGATATTGCTTAGCAGCTGCAATATGTCTAAAAAGATAGTTTATGTGCAGAATGCCGGATCTCCGGTTAGCTATGCTGATACCACAAAGTCAAAAATTCCCGATCCGAAGTTAAAGGTTGGTGATTTATTGGTTATTACCGTTAATGCCAATACTCCTGAAGCTGCATTGCCTTTTAATCTTCCTTTAGTCCCGAGTCAGGGACTCACGAGTTACGATCCAAGTAGTGGTTCATCTGGTGGTATTGGTTTACAAAACTATTTAATCGATACCAATGGCGAAATCACATTCCCGATAATCGGAAAAATTAAGGCCGTAGGAATGACCAAGACTGTATTATCCGATTATATCAAAGATAAAATTCATCCTTTTTACATAAAAGAAGATCCGATCATTTCCATCCGGTATGCCAACTATAAAGTTTCTGTTTTAGGTGAAGTTGTACGGCCAAGTGTATATGTAATTCAGAATGAGAAGATTAATATTTTTGAAGCAATAGCATTAGCCGGTGATTTGACTATCTACGGACAACGCGGCAATGTGTTGCTGATCCGTGAAAACGATAACGGGAAACGGGAAACCCTCCGGATTGATTTGCGTGACGAACGCCTGATTAATTCAGCCTATTATTATTTGCAACAAAACGATGTACTTTATATTCAACCGAACAAACCCAAATCAAGAGCATCGGGTTTAAGCACTGCTGAAACAGTATCTATTTCTGTTATTGGTACGCTTATTTCACTTACATCTTTGATTGTTACATTATTAAAGTAAATACATCGGACAATTTAGTCTTTTTTTGCAACAAAATAACATCATCATTCTATATATATGGACAATAACTTTGAACAATTTGAACAGGATATTCAGGAAAAACCGATTGATTGGAGGGAAATATTTGAAAAATTAATCTATAACTGGAAATGGTTTGTGCTTTCAGTTATTATAGCACTTATTGCCGGCTTTTTTTACAGCCGTACTCAAGATGATGTATATGAAGTAAAATCGTCTATCTTGATCATTGATCAATCAAAAAATGGACAGATGAACGAAGTTTCGGTACTTAAACAGTTGGATGCTGCGGGAATAGGAGGAGGAAAGTCTACTTCGGCGGTAAATAACGAAGAGCAGGTAATTCGCTCTACTGCTTTGATGAAGCGGGTTGTTAATCATTTGGAACTTCAAACCAGTTATTCGCATCGGGTTTTTATGAAAAGCGAAGATATGTACACAGCATCTCCCCTGTATGTTCATTTGGATAGTCTTTCATTAAGTCGTCTGCAATCTTCATTAGAACTAAATATAACACCGGAAAACGGACAACTTGCTATTAAAGGGAGTTATAATAATTCGGCATTTCAACTGCAGGTAAAAGAACTGCCGGCTATTTTGAAAACTCCTGCTGGAAAAATTTATATACTACTCCGCCCTGGAAAAACTTTTCCTGATGAACCTATTAAAGTTACAATCAACAACACTTTTAGCACTGCTAAATATCTGGCTACTGGAGCACTGACTACGGAAGTAGGAAAAATGGCTGATGTTATTGATCTTACATTGAAAACCAGTAATATACAAAAAGGACAAGATATTCTGAATGCCTTAAGCACTATTTATAATCAGGATGCCACGGAGCAAAACAATTTGTCGGCAATTAATACAGCCACTTTTATTGATGGTCGTCTGAAGTTGCTAACAAGCGAACTGGGCGATGTGGAAAAGGATGTAGAAAATTACAAAAAAACCAATAAGCTGACCGATATAGACGTAGATGCCCAAATGTATCTGGATAAGAATAATACGTATGATCAGCTTCAGGTACAAGTGGAAATGCAACAACACTTGATTAAATATGTAGACGAATTTATTCATAATCCGGCCAACCAATCGGCTCTGATTCCCAACTTAGGACTTACCGACGTCGGACTGGTAGCGGTAATTCAAAAATACAATGAACTGCTCATGATGCGCGAGCGAATTGGAAGTAGTTCGTCTAACGAAAATCCGGCTCTGAAAACATTAAATCAACAAATTAATGCCACACGCAAAGCCATTCAAGTAAGTATATCCAACAGCCGAAAAGGGTTACAAATAAGCAATACAGATTTAGGTACACAGAATTCGCTTATGCAGTCTAAAATCCGGGATATACCGCGTCAGGAAAGAGAGTTTATTGAGATCAAGCGTCAGCAACAGGTAAAAGAAACTCTATATCTTTTTTTACTACAAAAACGAGAGGAAGCATCACTTAATATGGCTGTTACGGTACCCAAAGGAAGAGTACTGAATGCACCGGACGATGCTACTCAGGTAGGACCACACCGTACAACAATTATGTTAGTGTTTTTAATCATCGGTTTGTTAGTTCCGGCTGTAATTATTTATTTAATAGAAATAACCAACACATCTATTCGCAACCGAGCTGATGTTGAAAAAATAACTGGAATACCTGTTATCTCAGAATTAGGTCATAATGATTCCGGTTCAATAATTATTGATTCACAAACAAATGCAAGTTCCAATTCAGAATTGTTCCGGTTAATGCGCGCCAAATTGCAATTTACGCTTGATCATCCAACCGAAAAGGTCATATTGGTAACTTCTACCATGTCGGGTGAGGGTAAAACTTTTGTTAGTATCAATTTGTCTATTATGTTGTCGTTGGCAGAGAAAAAAGTTTTGCTATTGGGCATGGATTTGCGAAAGCCACAGCTGGCCAAACATTTTGGAATCGAATTTAAAGATGGTATTACCGCCTATTTGTCAGGGCAAATAACGGATTACAAATCATTACTATATAAAAATATTGAGTTTCCATTACTTGATGTATTGCCGGCAGGAGTTATACCTCCCAATCCCAATGAGTTGATTATGAAAAAACGGCTTGATACCTTGTTAGATGAGCTGAAAGAACAATACGATTATATTGTGATTGACTCGGCTCCGGTAGGTGCTGTTTCAGATACCTATTTGATTGACCGTGTTTCCGATCTTACTCTTTATGTTTGCCGGGCCAAATATACCGATAAACGAAATATAGAATTTATAAATCGTATTCACGATGAAAAATCATTAAAGAGACTCTTTTTGGTGGTGAACGACGTAGATTTAGAATCGAATAAATATTCTTATCATCGAAAATATGGTTATGTATATGGAAATCAGCGATATGGGTACGGATACGGATACGGAAAAAAGAAAAATAATACTGAAAACGATGCATGATTGCAAGATATCAGATTTTAGAATATAAAAATGTCTTTGCGTCCACATGAAAAACATAATTATAGTGTTGCTATTTTCGGTATCTACAATTACGGTTGGTGCACAAAAAATTTCAGGATTTATTTTTAAACCGGATACTTATATTGGTGCAAACGTGGGTCTGAATACTTTTCTGGGCGAAGGATGTTCTACCTATTCAAAAATACAAAGCACTGGATTTATTGGTCGTGCAACGATTGGCTACAATCTTTCACCCGTTATCGGGATCCGAAGTTTTATGGGATATGCCAGTCATAACTGGCCGGATTCCCGGTTAAGAAGTTCTGATGGTTCATTAAAAACAGTGTCATTTGACGCTCAGATGCTGACAGTTGATCTGACTGTAAACCTGAGTAACTGGTTTTCCTACTACAACCGCAACCGGACATTTGATTTTTCTGTATTTGCGGGAACCGGCATAACCCATCGCGACAAAGCCACTTTTAGTAGTGATCTGTTTAGTTCTATTGGGCGTGGTGGTTTACAAGGCGATTTTCATTTATCATCGTTTATTGATCTGAACCTGATTGCAGAAACCAATTTTACGGGAGACAACTATAATAATTATAAAATAGGTTTTTTACCTTTCGATGTTTATACCGCGTTTACAGTAGGACTTAGTTATCACTTTCGCAGTGCTGGTACCCTTTTTTCCAAGTAGGGTCTGCAGAAAAACTATGAGGATGTCTCAAAAAAGTTTTTTAGTATGTAAATAGTTTAAAATTAGCAAATTAACGTAGCATTATCAAATTGGAATTCAACAAATAACATTCTACTTTACAAATCTTATTTGCGAAAATTTGTGTTGTTTGCGTTATTTGCGTGCTTTTGATACAGCCACATGTTATACAGTCTAAGTGTAAAAACTTAAACTGTTTTCTTTCAAAAAAAACTCTCTTGACATTCTATCGCAAAACATGTTTATATTTTTACAATTATGAATTTTTAAAGCAAAAAATTAATGTTTAAAATTATTTAGTATGAAAAAAGTAATTGCTACTATTTTGTGTTTGGGATTTGTATTCGTTACTTATTCTCAACAAACTGAAAAGATTAATTCCGGGACTTATCAACCTGGATGGTATCTTGGTGCGAATGCCGGTGTAAACTGGTTTATGGGTGAAGGGGATAATATTTTTTCGTTAAAGCAAGATAATATTTTTTCGCTTCGCGGTAATATAGGATTTATTGGACGAGCTGTAGTAGGATACGATTTTAACCACGTTATCGGATTAAGAGCTATGCTTGGATATGCGGATCATAATTGGCCGGATGTACGTCTGAAAAAAAAGGCAAATGGATCTTATGACGGTTATTCCTTCGGTTCACAAAACCTGACAGCCGATCTGACGGTAAATCTGAGTAGTTGGATGGAAGGATTTAATCCGAACCGTGTGTTCGATCTTAGTGTTTTTGGAGGAGCTGGACTTGCACACCGTAATAAAGCCGATTTTTCTGATGATTGGTTTGGTGCAGTTGGTCGTGGTGGTCTTCAGGGTGATTTTCATCTTACAAAACAACTTGATTTAAATCTGATTGCTGAAGCAAACATTGTAGGAGACAAATACAATGATGATGTAGCAAGTGGTAAACTTAATGGTTATCCAGCTATTACAGTAGGTATTACCTACCATCTTCGCGAAAGATCAAAACCGATTGAAATTCAGTCGAAACCGGAAATTGTTGAAAAACAAGCAGCTACCGAACCTGTAGCTCCACCGCAACCGGTTGCAAAAGAAGAGCCAAAACAGGTGGTTGAAACCAAGGAAGTAGCTGTTGTTAAAACGCAAATTCCGGAACTGGAAGTTGAGGTATTTTATACAATTGGCAAAACCAAAATAAAAACTCCAAAACAACAAGCTGCTTTAGCTAAGGCGGTTGATTATTTACATACATATCCGGATGCCAGAATACTGATTAGCGGATATGCCGATAATAGTACCGGTACGGCGGCTGTAAATAAACAACTATCAACAAAGCGCGCTCAGGAAGTATCTAAAATGTTAATTGATACTTATTCCATAAGTGCCGACCGCATTATTACAGAATGGCATGGCGATAAAGTTCAACCTTACAGTCAGGCATCATCGAATAGACTTGTTAAACTGAAATTGGTATCAGCCCAATAAATTTCTAACCGGCTTCAAATGCTCTCGAGATAGAATGTTCTCCCAGATTATAGAGCTTTTTTATAAATACTTGAAACTAATATATGTAAAAACACGCTTGAAAAGAAAGAGATGGAAATAAGGTTTTTAAAACCTTGTATAGCTAAAATATCGGTTGCTGCTGCCGCAACAGTCCAACCTTATTTCCAGCTCTTTCTTATTTTTAAAAACAGATTTACCTGATCAACACAAAACATTGCAATTCCGAATCATCGGAATGGAAAATCATGGTAGTTAATCTCTCAACAGCACATAAACAGCACAAATTGAAATACAGATTATAAACCACTAATAACTCAAATGTATACTAAAATTAGTATTCGTGAAAATTAATGCAATTTGTGGTTGGAGCTAAATTCAAATAAACAATCCTGCAACTATTTATAAGTTTGCTGTAAAAATATGTTTTGCGAAATTATAAAAGCGAATCTGTTATACTTATTCCAGTTATAAATAAATTAAATCACAAATCTTTTAAAAATCATTATTATGTCAGAAAGTAACCAACGCAGTTACAGCTGCAAAGATGAAGATCTGCCCATTATCGGAGCATTGATTCTTCAAAGTTTTAGTCGTGAAAAAACCGTTTTTATTTCTTTTTCCAATCGATTTGCCGATCCTTTCGAAAAGGATCTCAAAGCGGAGCTGGTCAACGTAAATGAATTGGTATCTCCCGAGTCGGAAGCTCTGTTGAAAAAAAAGATAACTCAACAGATTTACATTGAAATAGCGCTGGTAGACTCTATGGCGGATCCGTTGAAAGCGTATGTTGATCTTACAAAATCCCAACTTACACCGGCTTCATTTGGTATTATAGCATTAAGGGCAGCTTGTAATAATGGCGATATTAGTGCGGTGATAGATAAGCTTAAAGTGGTAAATACAAATATTATCAATCATTTAGCTCAACTAAAGGAAGCGGGCTTAACGGATGAAAAAGTTAGTGCGCTGAAGACTAAAGTCAGTTTACTGACTGATTTGAAGACACAACAACAGGATATTAGTTCGAATCGGGCACTTATTGTTCAGAAAAATATCGGTCAACTAAATAGCTTTTACGATAAGCTGGCAGACATTCTGTTGGTAGGAAAAACACTGTTTAAAGACAATCCTGCAAAATTGAAAGAGTTTACTTTTAGTGCGTTGAAATCACAGGTAGGACAGTCGCGCTCAACTAAAAAAGCCGATTCAACCAAAACAGACAGTACTACGACTACTACAAAAACCGAATCTTAAAAAATAGGACTTAGGGAACCCTGTAGAAGACTTAGGAAACTCTGTAGAAGACTTAGGAAACTCTGTAGAAGACTTAGGAAACTTTGTAGAAGACTTAGGATACTCTATCGAATACTTGGGATACTCTGTAGATGACTTGGGGAACTCTGTAGAAGACTTGGGATACCTTGTCGAAAGCTAGGGATACTCTGTCGAAGACTTGGGGAGTGGCGTAGAAAGGGTTTATTCAATAAATAATGCGAATCAGGAGTTGCATACATACACATTCTATTTATAATGAGTTATTTCCCGTAGGGAATACATATCAATAGAAAAT
>Ga0302203_1001007_pt1 | contig 10586 bp, 9 predicted proteins | sample II_Fen_E1_1_FD_194576 | JGI IMG/M metagenome (GOLD analysis project Ga0302203, IMG submission 194576) | Peat permafrost microbial communities from Stordalen Mire near Abisko, Sweden - II_Fen_E1_2 | ecosystem: Environmental > Terrestrial > Soil > Wetlands > Permafrost | place: Sweden: Abisko...
TATTAATTATTAATTATTAATTTTTAATTATTAATTATTAATTATTAATTACTTATGAGTTGGGATAATGAAAAGTGGAATGGTAGTATGATGCAAAACTTCTTCCGTAACACTACCCATAAGAATTTCGTCTAACCATCTCCGGCTATGCGATCCCATGACTATCATATCGGCATGCCATTCGTTTGCTGATGTTAGAATCACATCCGCAAAGTCACCTTCTTTTAACAATGTTTGAATGGTATCATCTCCCAGATGTTGCTTTATTTTATCAAGGAATAACCTTGATCCTTTTTTTGTTGCATCAGTATCCACTATTTGTAACGGAGTAATTAATGTGCCTGAATAACCTGCTATAGGGAAATTTTCAATTGCAGAATAATAGAGAGGATCAACAAGTACATGCAATAAAACAACTTCTGCACCCAGTGATTTTGCCAATGAATATCCAACTTCGGCTACTTTTTGTGCGGTTGGATTAAAATCCAATGCAATTAATATTTTTTTCATGTTGATCGTTTTCATAATCGTTTAATTGTTTACCGTTTAGAATCAAAGCCTGAATAAGACATTACAGAACTTTCAATAACCAAGATTTTCTTCCAGATCATTATGATCATCACCTCCCAAACTAAAATAACTATTCTCTTCATCTTCCAGTCCGGCAACTTCTTCAATTTCATCCGATTCAAATTCAGGAATATCCAGTTCTTTTACTGGAACATCCTCACTGAAATCTTCTTCATTTTCTTTTCTTACAATTACCAGTTCTTTTGACTTGGTAATATCTTCAGGATCAATTCTTTTTTCTTTTTTGAACCTATTGTAAATATCTTCACTTTCAGGATATACCGGATACCCTTCAAGTTTTTCATTCTCATCAATCGCACTTTGTTGAATAAGCAGTTTTGTAATGTTCTCGTTATTTTTCATAATGACGTATTGATTAAAAAGTTATATGCTAATCGATAGAAAATAATATTCAGTTCATTGTTTTATTAAAACAGTCTAATGTTCTTTTCGTTCAGTATCTTATTAATTAATTGTGATCTGATATAACCAAGCATGAACCGGATCATTAAATTTAATTTCCTGCAACACGACATTCATTTGATAGAAATAAATATATCAACTTATCTGGTATTATCTTTTCCTTACCTGCATTACTATAAATGCACCTGCTACCATTACTGCCAACCCTATAAATGGAGTCCAGCTAAGAGAATGAGGTTGATTTCTATAAATATCAACCGATCCGATTTCAAATACTTTTTCCCGGGTAAAGTAACTGAAGGTTGTGAAAATTGTCAATCCTAAACCTGCTATCATGATTAAAACACCTATAAGTTTCATATGATTAAATTATTAGTGAAATGTGGACTAAATATTATCTGTAACGAATAATGAACTAAGTAATGGGAACAATATAATGTCTTGTTTTATTTCTTCATTTAATATGACCTCTCCCCCTGCCCTCTCCCAATCCCGATAGCTATCGGGAGAGGGTGATAGAGCCGAGGATTTATGAAGTTTTATTTAGAATAATAGGACATTATATATTTCCTACTACTTAATTGGAATTTGGGTTATTATTTTAAAATTGAAATCTATCAGCATTCTTCATCGAAGATTAAATGCCAGCTTGATTCCCTGAATCAACATATTTGCACCTAAAACGCCAATAATAAGACCCATGATCTTACCTACAATAACAAACCTTTTATCACCTACGAACCGAACGATATACACACTATAAACAAATGCATAATACGTCATCAGTACAATGATGCCAAAGATGAATATTGTTATTCCCAAATTAAGTATGCTTTCTTTGACGACGAAATTCATAGCAGTTACTATTGTCCCCGGACCTGCTAAAATAGGAATAGCCAAAGGTGAAATAGCTAATCCATCATCAAATGAAGTATCAGTCTCCATATTAGCACCCGGTTTCTTTGATTGTAACATTTCGAATCCTATAAAGAAGATGAGTATTCCCCCAAAAACTTTAAATGCAGGAATTGTCAATCCAAAAATCTGGAAAATGTACTGGCCAATTAATATGAACGAAAAAACTATCAGGAATGCAACAATACATGCTGTTTTGGCTATTTCTCTTTTTTTCTTTTCTGATAGCCCCTCCGTGAGTTTTACAAAAATAGGGATATTGGCGATGGGATTCATGATGGCAAAAAATGCCATAAATACAGTTAACGAATACGCCCAGATATTTTCCATCGATCAGTTTGATTAGTTATAATATTCTTTTAGAAAATTATGTATTTGTATTTCATTCATTTTGTCGGTATTTATATTTTTGATTTTTATATTGTCAAAATTATGATCGAACTCCAACAGATTAAACAACTCGTCTTTTGTTTCAGCCGGTCCGAATAAAACTACCTGGTTGTAATTTCTGATAATCTCACATAATTCAAGATAATAAGCTGATTGCAGATGCCTTTCAAAATTATTGCTTATCGTTTCGTTTTGTTTTAAGGAGTTTACATGAACGCCTTTCCCATTGGATTCAAATTCTATATTCCGTGAAACTATATTTTTATCTATAAGCTCCATTAAATAGGCATTCGAGTAATCCATATAAATGCCCAGTTGTTTGTTGGCTTTTGCTTTTGTCATAATGAAATATTGTTTAACGAACTCATATTTAAAAGTCCAAATAACTTCGGTTCTCATTCCTTTCTGAAAATATTAAAAAATCAGAGTAACAACATTTTTATTACTCTGATTTTAAAGGGCTATATTCTACTTGGTTATTTGAAAATCCAAAAATGAATTCTCCGTTTATTTTCTATCAGTTACTGCATCAGGAGTTTTTTCCTGCTCTTTCTTTACCTCTTGTTTAATCGATTTTTCTTGTTTAGCCGGTCTGTTTCTCCCCTGATTTATATTTTGAGGTTGCCCCGACTGGGTTTTTCTATTCACCTGTGCCGGTGATGCATTTCCCGGTCCCGGATTGGCACTCTGAGGTGCTACATTCCTTGGTTGTTGTGGTGGCTGTACAATCTTGTTTTGAGCATCTACATTCCTGCGTTGCACTGGTTGGGAGTTGTTATTCTGTGGAGATCCGTTCCTTTGTTGAGCAGGTTGAGGTGTCATTATTCGTTGTTGTGCGGGTTGTGGTGCATTTTCCGGTGCCACATTCCGTCGTTGTACAGGTTGCTGATTGTTTTGAGGAGCTGCTTCTTTTGGCTGAACGGGCTGAACATTGTTATTTTGGCGGATAACATTCGGTTGTCGTACCGGCTGTTGATTATTATTCTGTGGTGCAACTGCATCCGGCTTTCTGATTGGTCTGTTTATATTACCCGGATTGGACAAAGGAGCCTTAGCCGGTTGAATGTTTCGGTTAGAATTCGAAGGTACTGATATGCTGTTCGGTTGCACCTGCCTGGTATCCTGCTGGTTTGTATTTCGTTGCTGATAAGGTTGTGAATTATTTTTTCCGGGTTCAACTGTTCTGACAGGTTCCCTTATAACACGATTTACCGGATTTCCAATCTTGTTTTGATTTGATGAATTTGTTGCAGGTGTCCGCTTCAATTCATTTACGTTGGTTACGCGTGTAGGAACAGATTTTCTTGTACCTGAATTATTTTTTCCGGGTTCAACTGTTCTGACAGGTTCCCTGATAACACGATTTACCGGATTTCCAATCTTGTTTTGATTTGATGAATTTGTTGCAGGTGTCCGCTTCAATTCATTTACGTTGGTTACGCGTGTAGGAACAGATTTTCTTGTACCTGAATTATTTTTTTCAACCTGTGGCCGATAAATCCGGTATTGACCATTATTTATTGATTGCCCTGGTCTGTTATTTTCACGAACAACAACAGGCTTGATTGTCCTGCCTGTTACTTTTTGTACCTGCACTCTTGAAGGACCAGAAACGTATGTTGTATGACGGTTGTTATCAAGAAAAGTGTTGTTGATCACTGTTGAATTTCTTACTATCCGGTCATGATCAGCTCTGTTGACGTAATAATTATGAACATCCGATCGCTCAATATCCCTGTCCCTGACAAACATCCAATGATCATTATGACTATCATAGGCTCTTCCAAAACTCATGCTGAGTGTTATACCCGGTTCCATTGGCGACCATCCATAATAACCTTCTGCCTGTCTCCAGTTTACCCATGCAGGACCCCATTCAGTATCGGGTACCCAAAACCATCCAAACGAATCGTTATAACTCCAGCGGCCATAATGAAAAACAGCCCAGCCCCAGTCGTAATCCGAAGCCCAGGTCCAGCCATAGTCCGTAAGTATCCAACGTCCATCGGTAGAATAAGGTACAAACTCCGACCCTGCATCCGGTATCCATACATATCCGTAATCGGAATAATCAACCCATTGTCCATAAGGACTTAACTGGTCATAAAAAACCTGAAAACTTATGTTGCTTTCCTGTGCCGATGTTTGTCTTGGAAATATGACACAGGATGTCATCAATACAAAAAACACTGTAATTATTTTAATATTCGCTTTCATAGGTCGTTTTGTTTAGGAATTAAATAACATAGGATGAATATGATGTAGAATGTTTTTATTTCACAGATCAAAGATACGGTTGTGAGCCCCCGAAAGTGTTACATAATTTTTTAAATAAGTTACATAATTCTCACTATTACAAACTTCATCATATTTGTATTATTTTAATCTACTGCATATTACATTTTATTCTCTCACCGACTTACTACGTATACAGAACAATCAATCGGTATTTCCGTGATTCTGTTCAGGTGAAGACCTGAATTTTTGTTTAGTTTCAAGTTTATGTTTAGGAGGCGAATATATCCCCATTCCAACAGATACTGTGAAATATTCGTTTTAGGTATAACGAGGAATTGGTGAGACCTTATTGGGGCTTGCCTGAGGGTCCAGATAGGCTTACCCCTCCTAACCCCCAGGCAACCCCCAGGCAACCCCCAGGAAAGCCCCTCGGAACATAGAACAAATGGCAGTAAAATAATTCGGGAGAAATTGGATATTTGAATTTGCAATTGAAGAATTCTAAAACCTTATTTTTATTTAGTATTACCCTACGTAGAAAACAAAAAAATAAGTGTTTTTGATATCACTCATAAACTCGTTGGATTTAGGACGATGACTATATATTAGAACATATTGAGGATAATTATATTGAATTATATATCTTCCACGAAAAACGGGTAAGTGAATAAAAAAAGTCATTTGTTCTTACATGAACAAATGACTTTTTTACCGGATATTACCTAACTTAAGACACAAATTATTGTGCAATATATTTTAGTTCAACATTTTATAAAGTTCATTCAAATTTGGTGATAAGATCACTTCTGTACGGCGGTTTCCGGCACGTCCTTCAGGAGTGTCATTCGGATTCAACGGACGGAATTCACTTCTTCCCGATGAAGTAATCCGACGCGAATCAAACCCGTTATCCTTGGTAAGGATGCGAACAATGGAAGTAGCCCTTGACGTACTTAAGTCCCAGTTATCTTTAAAAAGGGCGGTTTTAATAGGCACATTATCGGTATGACCTTCGATCAACACATTAATGTCCTTCGTACTGTTAAGCACCAGGGCAAGCGACCTGAGTGCAGCAACTCCTTTTGGATCAACTACATCACTTCCTGACTTGAAGAGCAATTTTTCAGAAAGTGAAACATACACACTTCCATCCTTAATTGCTACTGAAAGTTCGTCTGTTTTATATTTCATCAAGGCATCGGAGATTGAATTTTTAAGACGGCTCAATACATCTTTTTGTGATTGGATGATGTTCTGAAGGTTTTTTAAACGGGTAGCCTGATCGGCAATTGTCATTTCGGTAGAGGAAGAAAGTGCATTCAAATCTTTATGAACGGAAGCGTTCTGATTCTGAAGAGCTGCTTTCTGATCCAGCAGGGATGCCTTCTCAGCACTAAGGGTTGTAACCTGCGAATTACAGTCAGTCAACTGGCCATGGGTTGTTGTACTGTCCATTTGCAACGAACTGACATGAACCCTTGATGCTACAAGTTTTTTACCTGGTCCGCAGGCAGTGAAGATCATGCTTAAAATCAAAAAAGTAGAAATAACGTAAATTGTTCTTTTCATTTTGTTTATTTTTAAGTAAATTATAATGTACAAAGTTGCGAATATTAAGGTCCTAAAAGTTACACAACTTTACAATATTATTACATGATTCACACATTATACCTTAAGAATATACGAACACATGAAAAAAAAAATAATATAACAACATATTTTTAAACCCCAAAACCTATGGAGATATCTGCCGATAGATTTGGGGGTCTTATTCACATTTATATAAAAATAAAAAATCAGATTATTTTAGTAAAATCAGATTCTATAAATTATTATTAAACACTTAAGTAATAGGAACAATAAAATGTCGCATTTAAAATTCAAAAGAATAGAACACTGATTTACGCCGTCCCGATAGCTATCGGGATGGCAGATTTAATCCCGATAACTATCGGGATGATCTAATTCCAACAAGTTGGAATTGAGATGTATATCACTATCAACTCCAACTTGTTGAAGTTAAATCCGAATAAAATCATACTTATTAAAAGAATACGCTTTAATCCGCTTGATCTGCGGAAATCAGCGTTCTAATCTTTTTTAAATATTACATTATATCCTATTTGCGAGTTTGAGTATTTAAAATGGATACCCGATTGCAATATTCAGCAACAGGTTTCGGCTTCTCCAGGAAGAACTTCCAAAATTAATCTGATTGATAACCCAACGCTGATTATCGGGCAACCAGGGCTTTCTAAGTGGCATAGCCAGGTCGAATCGAAGAATAAAGAAGGATACATCCACTCGTAAACCTACCCCTGCTCCTACTGCCATTTCATTCAGAAAGGTTGAATACAGAAAAGGAGTTCCAACGGTGGATGGACTTGATTTTTGTAACCATATGTTCCCTGCATCTACAAATAGAGCTCCTTTTAAGAACCGGTAGATGCCAAAGCGATATTCAGCATTCAATTCAAGTTTGATATCTCCTCCCAACTGCAACAGTGCATTGGTAATGGTATCGTGCGGTAAGGTTCCCGGTCCGAGTGAATTAATCTGAAAAGCACGGATACTATTTGGGCCACCACTGAAGAACTGGACACTGTAGGGTAATATAGAGGAATTTCCATACGGATTGGCAACCCCGGCATATACACGCAAGGCTATTTTATTTTTATCTTCAAAATTGTAAAATGCCCTGCCCTCTACACTTAATTTTGCATACTGTGAATAGATGGAACCTACTACTTTCGATTGACTATCTGAAGATATTTTCTTTCCGGCAATTATGTTTGCCAGTGAAAAGACATTTCCTGCTGTCTCTGCTGCCAGGTGAAAATAAAACTGAATCTTCTTGGCAGCAAGCATCTGTTCATTGTAGGTAAATGAGTAATTTCCACCGGCAATAAATTGTTCCTCATAGCTTTTCTGAAGAAAAGGATTGGCGTTTAATAAGTCTTGAAATTTAACGGATTTATTTCCAATGGTGGTATAACTTATATTAATAGGATTAAATTCCTGTTCAATCCGTGTACTCGGCTTCCATTTAAAACCATATATGAATTGAAAAGTATTCATATCAAAATAATCAACTCTTTTTAAATAATTATAAGACAAAAGCAACCGGGTCTTTGGATTGTACCTGCTGTGTGATTTGATGGTAAATGGAACCATAAAACGCGGAAATGTTAACTCTGCCTGTGGATTCAATGAGTAAGAAAACAAATTATTGTTTTGTCCTAATTGAGCTTCGAATGATCCGGCCATAGTCAGGTTCAGAAGTTCTGCACCATGAAACGTATTCCTGTTCAACACACTCAGATTCAATTGGGGGCCTGTATAGTTATTTGATTTTGTAATAAGATCCATTTCAGCCCTGAACGTATGGGTTGGCATTGGAGTCATCAAAATGGTAACATCCAAATACCCGGTAGCGGTTGTATCACTATCTGAAAATTTGACCTGTACAAACTTAAAATTACCCATCGTCATCAACCTGTTCAGCGTGATGGTGTGATTCTCCCTGGAATACAGTTGATTTTTCCTTAAATAGACCGATCTCATGATAACACGTGGGTTTATATTCTGGTCTTCCTTTTTCCCAAGGAATACAGCTCTCCGCATCATAAGTGTATCTATCGTACTGTCTTTCGGTTCTTCATTTAAGGAATAATTCTGATTGATAAATATATTACGAATCCTGTACATTTTCAGGGCATTCTGGGGTATGTTCTCCTTGAGAGTCAACTTTAGGCTGACTGTTCTATTCACATCCGAAGTATCCGCTTTGAAAAGCAAATAGTCGGGATTGAAGTAAAAATACCCTCTATCTTTCAATAAGGCATCAATCCTGATTCGTTCCAATGATAACAGAGTCAGATTATAATCGTCACCCGCCTTAATAACAGTCATATCATTTCCGGAGAGAATAATACGACTCAGGCTATCATCTTTTATGGAGTATGCTATTTCCTTTACTTTAAACCGGGGATGGATAAAACTGGTGTATATGATAGAAGCTGTATGTTTCTTTTCAACAACGCTGAATTCAGTCATGCTATTGAAAATACCAATATTGAATAATCTGGCATCAATAATGGATGCAGTAACCTGAGGTTTTACAACACTCATCAATACAGGAGCCTGACCTATTTTTCTGAGCCACTTTTTAAATTTACCTGTTGGTTTTTCACCTGCCGACATATAAAGCATCAATTGCGGACGCATACCCAAATAGCTGGAGTTTGGCACAGGCCGTATTACCTCTTTAGCAATGGATTTGATTAACCCTTTATTTATTTTGGCAGACGATTTATCCGTATTTTCCAGTTTAATTTCCGCACCTGTATACAGTTTTTCACCCTTGGGCAAATGCCTGGTACCACTACATGCTGCAATAAGCAGGCAGAAGAGGATCAATACATATTTATTTAGCCGGTATGGTATCATTTTTAATTTTTGTTTTATTTTTCTCTTTCTTCTCAACAGGTGATAAAAAGAAGTCTTTCCACTTATTGAAATCCCTTACATAAACGACTCCTGCACCTGTTTCAACAAGCTGGCCATCAATGGCTCCTTCGTATTGATTATGCCTGAAAGCCTTCAACCTGTACCGACCATCTTTAGTCAGTTTATATTCAACAGTGATATCGCTTGTAAAATTACTTGCCGAGTTCTGTTGGGCTTTAGCACCTTCTACATCGACATTACCTCCAACTTGAACGGACAAACGCTCATTAAACAATTGCTTCTTTAATCCTATTCCCACTTGTGTACGCCCCTGTGCCTGTCCGGTTTGATAATCATTATAAGACTGTATATCAAAGTTCAATTCTACCCCAGGTAATACTTTAGAACTTAATTTATTTAATTCGGCGGATAAGAAATTGCCCACTGTCGAACGAACCAACGATTCTGTACCACCGGTCTCTGTTTGTAACGGGTTTTCCTGTACAAACCGGCCTAATACCAGTAACGCAAATACCTGTTTATTTAATGCCGAAGCATCTGCATTCAGCAATGTCAGTTTTTGATTTACAGCCCCGCCAAGGATACCTTTGTCCTCCGGACGTAGTTGTATCTCAAAACTGATTTCAGGCCTAAGAATAGCTCCCCTTAGCTTAAGGAATACTAAAAACGGATAGGGTTGTTTGTATCCTCCCTTGTCTGTTTCGCTCAACCCGGATATCTGATCGGCCACCAGATCAATTGGTGCTGCCCGTTGCATATAGGTAGCATTTATATTTATCTCTGCATCCAGGGGATCACCATTCCAGATAATGGTACTACCGGGAACAATATCAAATTTCTTTTTAACTACAGCTTGCAGGGAAACCAGATAACTTCCATCATTTAGGTTGTAGGCACCTGTTAGGGTCATTTTTCCACTCCGGTCCATGGCAAAACTTAAAGCAGCTTCTCCTTTTACAACCAATGAATCGGTTGAGGCAGGATCCATTAACAACCGCAGGGTAGCTTCTTTGTCAATTTCAATTACTGAAGACAGATCAAAACCTGAAAAGCCTGTCTTTTCGATTACCTTTATTTCTTTACGATTTAGAATCGGACTAAATTTCAATGAATCATTAAATTCTACTACACTCTCCCCTTTATCGGTGGTAAGTTTATCCTCCGGTACAGCAAAGGTAAAGTTGGAACCTTTCTTCATCTTCATCTTAGCATTCACAACCGGAAGGCTCATAGGGCCTTTAATATCAATATTGCTATCAATAATCATTCGACCAAAAAATACTTTATTCTCTTTATTTGTGGTATTAAACAGCATAAAGTCATTTGTACTGACATGTAAGGCAAAAATAAAATCCTTGAACTGTTTCATTTTTACTGACCCATCGATTACTGCAGCATGATGACCTGCATCCAACATGGTGAACTTATTGAAATAAAGCCCGTCGTTCCTGAGTTGAACTGTTTCATGCTTTAATTCCAACCGGTTGTTCAATTGAGCAGGTTTGAGAAAGGCATTTTCAAAAACCATTTCACCGGTGATATCCGGAGCAGATGTTTTCCCACTTATTAAAAAGTTACCG
>Ga0302203_1001015_pt1 | contig 10539 bp, 11 predicted proteins | sample II_Fen_E1_1_FD_194576 | JGI IMG/M metagenome (GOLD analysis project Ga0302203, IMG submission 194576) | Peat permafrost microbial communities from Stordalen Mire near Abisko, Sweden - II_Fen_E1_2 | ecosystem: Environmental > Terrestrial > Soil > Wetlands > Permafrost | place: Sweden: Abisko...
CCCCCGCCAACCCCCAGCCAACCCCCTCTTTGCCCTGAACAAAGTACGAATGAATAGATACTAAACACCGAAGAAATGCCCGCGTGTTTGACTGTCGATTGAATCTTAATTCAAGGCGGATAGAAGATTTACTTATTCCGGAAGACTTCATTTTTGTGTTTCATTGTCCCCGGACTTGTTTTGTGAAATATATTAGGCTATTTTTGTAGACGGAAAGAAACGTAAAACCAATAGTCGAAGACTGAATGAGCTTTTATGTTATCCTTAAACAGGAATGAATGCCCGGATAACTTTTTTTTAGAACGTAATCGGGAAGATCTGATTCGGATGGCCGGCACGTTCCCTGTTTTTTGAAAGAAACTATGCATACTGAATTAAAACTGACCGAAGACGGGTCGCATACATTATTTGTTCCGGAGATTGACGAGTGTTACCATTCTACTCATGGAGCCATACAGGAGTCGCGGCATATTTTTATTGAGGCAGGGTTGAAGCAATGCCTTAAGCCGGAGATCAGCGTATTGGAAATAGGGTTCGGCACGGGGTTAAATGCTTTTCTGACGTTGCTGGAGTCGGAGAGGAGTGGAAAGAAAATCCGGTATACCTCGCTGGAGCTTTATCCGGTAGGAGTGGAGACGGCGTTGCTCTTGAATTATCCGGCGGAAATGGCTCCGGATAAAAAGTATTTGTTTGACAAGCTGCATACTTCACCCTGGAATGAAGCAATAGAAATAACCCCCGATTTTTTATTGAAAAAAATAGAGACCGATTTTACCGGATATATTTTTGAAGGAAACTTCGATGTGGTTTATTTTGATGCTTTTTCGCCGGAGAAGCAACCTGAAATGTGGAGCAATGAGCTTTTTGAAAAAATATATTCCCATTGCAACGCCGGATCCATCCTGACGACCTATTGTGCCAAGGGAATAGTGCGCCGTGCGATGCAGGAGGCCGGCTTTGTGGTGGAACGGTTGCCGGGACCTCCGGGAAAGAGAGAGATACTCCGAAGCTTGAAGGTATGAACAGTTTGTAAAGTTTGATGTTTGAGAGTTTGAAGGGTTCGGCGTTCCGTGTTTCGCGTTCTGTGTATCTAAAATTTGTACTGTATGAAAAAATATCTTGCTTTCTTAATCCCGTATGGATTGTTTGTATTGGTTTTCGTCCTGATGATAACAGGGAACGGAAAAGCAGACTTGCATCTATGGTTGACTTCCTGTAGTTCAACCGCTACGGATGTTTTCTTTCATTATTATACCTATGTTGGCGATTGGGTGCCTTATGTGGTGATTGCCGGATTGCTTTTTTACCGGTACCGGGTGGCTTTGTTTGTTCTGGTATCCCAGCTTGCCACCGGATTGGTATCCATTATCATAAAGCAAACCTGGAACGAGCCAAGGCCAATCCTGTATTTTAAGGACCATTATCCGAATATCCAGCTGCATCAGATTGTCGGCGAACATTTGCATTCGATGCACAGTTTTCCTTCCGGACATACCATTACGGCATTTGCCCTCTTCTTAGCCTTATCCTTTTTTACAAAACGACCGACGTTGCATTTGCTTTATTTTGTGTTGGCTCTGTTGGTAGGTTATTCGCGTATTTATTTGTCACAGCATTTTGCATTGGACGTCCTTGTGGGTTCATTCATTGGGGTTTCAGTCACCCTGCTTTGTCAGTTTTACTTTGATAAAATGGAGTTGAAATGGGCAGATGGCTCATTACGAGATGTTTTTTCAAGAAAAAGAAACTGATAGCTTTGTTATTCAAAATTAAAAACTTATCTTTGCAAGCTCAAATTAAAAATGAAGTTAAGGAATTTACAAGACCTAATTTTTAATCATTAATCATTTATAATTAACCACTTGTATGTATTTAACAGCTGAAATTAAGCAAGAAATCTTCGGTAAACACGGAAAGTCTAACACTGACACTGGCTCGTCTGAAGGCCAGATAGCATTGTTTTCATACCGTATCAACCATTTGACTGAACATTTGAAGTCAAACAAAAAAGATTATAGTACAGAACGCTCTCTTGTGATTTTGGTAGGAAAACGTCGTCGTCTTCTCAATTATTTGAAAGATACCGATATTTCACGCTACCGTGCAGTAATCAAAGAGTTGGGTATCAGAAAGTAAATCTGACTTTCAATCCTTTAAAAGGCGTTTCAAAAACTATTTTTGAAATGCCTTTTCTTTTTAAGAACCCCAAACCCCTAAAGGGGCTTTCGGACTGAATTTCTAAAGGATTCAACGGTTTGCAAAGCAGGGAAACTCTAAGATCCGAAAAAGGGGTTTAAAACAAAATAAACTAATTTAATTCTCTGTCACTAGACGGAACAGGAGTCATGAAAATACTCTATTCTATTGGTATTTACATTTACGGAGCATTTATCTTTATAGCTTCGCTTTTCAATGAAAAGGCAAGGTTGCTACGTGCCGGTCAGCAAAATGCACTTAAACTGCTTAAAGAAAGAGTGGATCCGAATGGCTGTTATGTCTGGTTTCATGCCGCTTCGTTGGGTGAGTTCGAGCAAGGCCGTCCGGTGATAGAACAATTAAAGCGGGATCAGCCTACTACTAAAATACTCCTGACATTCTTTTCGCCTTCGGGATATGAAGTGCGGAAAAATTATACCGGTGCCGATATTGTCTCCTATTTGCCATTGGATACTCCTGGAAACGCACGGTCCTTTGTGAATATGGTCAAGCCTTCGAAAGTCATCTTTATAAAATATGAATTCTGGCCGAATTATTTGCGGGCATTAAAAGATACAAATGTTCCTGTATTTAGCATTTCGGCTATCTTTCGTCCGGAGCAGGTGTTCTTTAAAGGATACGGGAAGTGGTACCTGGGGTTGTTACGCAATTTTAGCCATATTTTTGTGCAGGACAAGGTGTCGCTTGATTTGCTGGAGAAACATCAGATTAAGAATGCCTCTGTTTGTGGGGATACCCGTTTCGACAGGGTCTACGATTTGTTCAGGCAAGCCAAACAACTTCCGTTGATTGAAGAATTTGTAAAAAATGCACCTGAAGTAATTGTGGCGGGTAGCACCTGGCCAAAGGATGAAAAATTGTTGGTCAGCTATTTGAAACAGCATCCGGATGTAAAATTGGTATTAGTGCCTCACGAAGTACATGCTTCGCATATTTCAGGCATATCCGGGTTGCTTGATGGCAGGTTTGTCCGGTATTCCGAAGCGACTTCCGACAACGTGAAAACAACCAATTGCCTGGTAGTGGATGTGATAGGAGTTCTGTCGTCTATATACCGGTATGCCAATGTTGCCTATATTGGCGGCGGGTTTGGAGTAGGGATACACAATACACTGGAAGCTGCTGTCTATGGTATTCCGGTAGTTTTTGGCCCCAATCACCTGAAGTTCCGGGAAGCACGGGAGCTGATTGCAATAGGGGGAGCTTTCTCTGTATCGGATTACGTTTCTCTTGAAGCGCAATTCGACAGGCTGCTAAAAGATAAGGAAGCCGGAAAAATTGCCGGGGAATACGTAAAGCAAAAGACCGGGGCAACCAGTCAAATTTGTAAAATAATAGCTCAATAATCGGCTTAACGCTAATTATTACATTTTAATATCAATACATCATCACATTAATTGATTATGCAAAAACCTTCCATACCAAAAGGAACCCGTGATTTTACGCCACAGGAAATGGCAAACCGGAATTATATTTTCAATACTATAAAAGACGTTTTTCGCCTGTATGGTTTTCAGCAGATTGAAACACCTGCCATGGAAAACTTATCAACCCTGATGGGAAAATACGGTGAAGAAGGGGATAAATTGCTTTTTAAGATACTTAATTCGGGGGATTATCTGTCAGGATTAACTGAAACTGAATTGACCGGACGGAATAGCCTGAAGCTTACCAATAAAATATCGGAAAAGGGATTGCGATACGACCTTACTGTACCTTTTGCGCGCTTTGTGGTGCAACATCAGAATGAGATAAGCTTTCCATTTAAACGCTACCAGATACAGCCGGTATGGCGTGCTGATCGTCCCCAGAAAGGACGTTACAGGGAATTCTATCAATGTGATGTGGATGTTGTGGGAAGTGATTCTTTGCTAAACGAATTGGAACTGATCCAGATCGTGGATGAAATATACCGCCGGTTGAAAATCAATGTTGTCGTAAAAATAAACAACCGCAAGATACTTTCGGGTATTGCCGAAATCATTGGCGAAGCGGAGAAAATAACCGATATAACCGTTGCCATTGACAAGATGGATAAAATCGGACTGGAAAAGGTAAATGAGGAAATTGCTTCGAAAGGTATTTCAAAAGAAGCTATTGATAAACTACAGCCGATATTGAAACTTAGCGGAACAAATGCTGAAAAGCTGGAGCAACTTAAGAGAGTGCTGGCTGAATCGGAAGTAGGTTTGAAGGGTGTAACAGAACTGGAAACGATCTTTGGCTTGTGTGAGGCAATGAAGGTACAAACAACCCTGGAGCTTGACCTGACCCTGGCACGGGGATTGAATTACTATACCGGTGCCATTTTTGAAGTAAAAGCGCTGGATGTAGAGATGGGAAGTATTACCGGTGGTGGACGTTACGATAACCTGACAGGGGTTTTCGGGATGGAAGGTGTGTCCGGCGTGGGAATATCTTTTGGCGCCGACCGTATATATGATGTATTGAATCAGTTGGAGCTATATCCTGAGACTTCGGTGGAACAGACTAAAATTCTGTTTGTGAGCTTTGGCGAAAAGGAATTGATGTATTCATTGCCCTGGCTAAACAGCTTGAGAGCAAAGGGAATAAATGCTGAGATCTATCCGGAACCGGCTAAAATGAAAAAGCAAATGAGCTATGCTGATAATAAGAAAATCCCTTTTGTTGCTATCGTCGGCGAAACGGAAATGAATGAAGGCAAGGTGATGCTGAAAAATATGAAAACAGGTGAACAAGCCCTGGCGTCCCTGGACGAAGTGATAGAAAATATACTCAACTAGTTGAAATTATACTATATAAAAACCATGGATATCCCGGGATGTTCATGGTTTTTCTGTTTTGTAACACTACAGGACAGTGCTTAGATCTTCAACATAATGATAAATCAGAATGCCTGCGACAATGAGCTGCGAAACTGTGCCAAGAATAAAAAAGGCAAATGAACCGATTGCAAGTTGAATAGCTTTATTACTTTCTTTTCCTGCAAACAGTTCACCGATAAAAGCACCGGCAATAGCACCGGCTATGATTCCCAAGGGACCGAAATACATTCCGGCAAACATTCCCACCAGACTTCCCCACACGCCTTTTTTACTTCCGCCAAATTTCCGGTTACCCCAGTCAGGGATCAGATAGTTAAGTCCCTGGACGGCTATAACCAATACTCCCCACTTTATGAAAAAATGGATTGAAAATTCGGCAATAGTAGTGTATTGGAGTATTATGATTCCAAGGTAGCATAGCGAAGCACCCGGTAATTTAGATATTACACATCCTATCAGTCCGGTTAATAGAAATATTCCTGCTAAGACGATGAGGGCAGTATCCATGTTTTTTTAACTAATAATGCTTCGTTAGACTTCGAAAATTTGTTTGCGCCTGCAAATATAATTCAAAAAAGACATGTGAAGCTTCATTGGATAAAAAAATATGGAATTCGTATAAGGTTGTTGGGGCTTTAGGGTAATATTCAATACAAATTAACAGAGAAAGCCTGCAATCTCAGAAAAGACTTTGATAAACCCGGCATCGACTTCAGTAGCATCAATGAACTCACCCACCGGGAAAGGATTTTCATGTGTGTATGGAAATGAAAAATCCATCTGGGTGATGTGATTCAATGCACAGTCTGTTCCCAATGCTTCCGGGATTCCGGAATAGGGCATAACTTTATCATTCTTAAGTGAGATGCCTTTTAGTTTGTTTCCTAATCGGGAGAAGAAATGTTCTCTCTCTGTCTGATTTTGAGTTGAAGAAATCATACAGTTGAACGATTCGAACATCTTGTCTTTTGCAGATTCCGGCTTTATGGATTTGCTAAAATGATGCAGGTAGTAATCATAAAGCGTCTGAAATGCTTTTGTATCCATGATGCTGCGCGACTTTCCAGCCATAGAACTAAAAATACCTCCTCCGCAAAATAAGAATAATTTAGACTCGGAGAATAAATTAAGTGGATTTGTCATTAGGGTGATTTCGGACAGGAAGGCTCCAATCGAATAAGCGAAAATATCAATTTGAGCATTCTCGGCAAATAACCGATGCTTTCCCTCTTTGATTTGTCTAAAAAGAGTACTCAGGTCATGGATGCTCTGTCGTCCGGAACTGTAAAAACGATAGGGCTTTTCGCTGATCCGCTCACTTAAAGCAACATTGGCAAAGCTCAGTGACCTGTCATTGCCGTTGTCTTGCCGTCGTAAATTCATAATGCTTTGTAATGCCCTTGGATTGGACCAGCTCACAGGAGAACGATTCACGTGGAATGCTATAGGAAACAGAATGACCGGTTTCCCTGTTTCGGAACACAGATATTCTGCCCAGGTAAGATATTTATTCCAGTTTCGCTCATTTAAACCATGTAAGAGTAAAATTGCTTTGTCAGCCTGCAACATTCCACCCGGCATGAAGACCGGATAAACAAAAGAAAAATTTTCGACTATCGTTTTATCGCTGGAGATACTTATTGAATTTTCGCTATGATCTGTTTCGTTTGAACTTTGAAATGAAAAATAACGAATGTCAATATTGGATTCAATAAGATGAGTGTCAACTCCAAATTGGAATTGACTGTTGAGTTCCTGATATCGTTGGGAGTATTTCATTTTGTATAAATAAATGGATTTCAATTACAAAGTTAATGTTCGAAAATATAATTTACAATTTTATGGGTAGTTTAATCACGGAATGGGACTGAAATGCTGATTATGGGACGAATAATGAAATTATGGGGTGGATTTAAACCTAAGGGATAAAGAGTTGTTTTCTACTTTGAGTAGAATAATATACTTTTGTACTGAATTATTTCACTTAAGAATAGAAATATGAATACAAAAATTCCTTCATATTTGTACGATAAAGCAAATATCAACCGGTTGATATTGTTTACGGCTTTTTTTGCCCTCCTGTTTATCAACATTTTCCAGCCTTTTGGATCGCGTGGATGGTATCCCAATATCTCGGACTTTAAATACTTCTTTTTCTCGAGTTTAATTATTTTAATAGGTATGCTGGTTGTTGTAATCAGCAGGTTGTTGATGCTTTGGTTCGTCAGAAAACATTCTATTACTTATTTGCAATATGCACTTTGGGTAGTGGGTGAGATTTTATCCATGTCTCTTTTTTATTCTTTATTTACGAAGTTTATTCCAAAGGAGGGAATGAACAGGGATTTTGTAGAGATATTTCATAAGTCAACTGTAAATACAAGCTTGGTTCTTTTATTGCCTTATGCTATTCTGTGGTTGTATTTCTCATGGCGTGACAAAAACAATTTGTTGCAAAAAATGGCCACTGTAGACCAGGGTGCCGGAGCGCAGCGAAAGAATTTAATTGCATTCCCGGATGAAAAAGGCGAACTACGCATAACCATTATGCTTGAAAACTTGCTTTATATTGATTCCTCCGATAATTATATAACCATTCATTATCTCAATAAATCAAAATTGTCACATTTTCTGATTCGTAATTCATTAAAGTGGATGGACGAAAATCTAACCAAAGATAGTCAGCTGGTACGATGTCACAGAAGTTTTATTGTGAATCTGGACAAAGTAAAAGTGCTTCGTAAAAATAAGGGTGGCATTGTTATGGAGCTTGATGCAGTCAATACCCCGGATATTCCGGTGTCTAATACTTATTATGAACGCGTAATGTCTAAATTTTCATATTACTCAAATTGAGAGTCTCTATCTCCACTCTAAAGAAAGAACTGGTTTTTTTAAACCAAGGAGCTTCAAAGAGCTAACTATCTCATCTTTCAAAAATCTTATTTTATCATGGATTTATTAAAAGTATTTGATCAGAAACCTTATAAAGTAGGTATAGCACTCAGTGGCGGGGGTGTAAAGGGATTATGTCACGCCGGCGTGTTGAAGGCACTTGAGGAAGTTGGTATTAAGCCGAATGTCATTTCGGGGGTAAGCTCAGGAGCTTTGGTTGGTGCATTGTATTCAGATGGATATTCCCCTGATGAAATTGCAGTATGTTTCGAAGAAATTAGTTTTAGAAATATGACGAAAATAAGACTGCCTGATGGAGGTTTCTTTAAAACGGATATCTTTCAAAAGTTTTTAAACAGCAAACTGCACGCTCGAACTTTTGAAGAACTATCCATTCCGCTGAGAGTTGTAGCTACAGATCTGGATAATGGCCGGAGTGTCACTTTTAATAGTGGTCAGTTAATTGATCCGATTGTTGCATCCTGTACTTTTCCTGTTCTGTTTAGTCCGAAAATAATAAATGGAATTCATTATGTGGATGGAGGGGTTCTTAAAAACTTTCCTGTTTCCACTATACGAAAAGATTGTGAAAAAGTGATTGGTATTAATGCAAGTCCTTTGGTTGCCGATGAGTATAAACAAAGCATACTGAATGTAGCCCTACGTTCTTATAATTTCATGTTTAAAGCTAATATATTACATGATAAAGGACTCTGCGATCTGTTGATTGAACCTGTTGATATGGGAAACTACGAAACTTTTGATGTTGATAAAGGACGTGAAATTTTCGAATTGGGCTATCGAAGTGCCAAGCAGATACTAGCCATTAAACTTGATCCTAATCTGGGTTTAGCGAAATGAATTTAAATCAATAAGCTGCAAAAAGCTATCTAAATAGTTTTTTTTTATTACTTTTGCAGTGAAATAATAACAAAAAATACAATCTTTATATGTATCCAGTATCTGATCGTTTGGCAGCCTTATCTCCATCAGAGACGCTTGCCATGTCGCAAAAAAGTAATGAGTTAAAGGCTCAGGGTTTCGATGTAATTAACCTCAGTGTTGGTGAACCCGATTTCAATACACCAGACCATATTAAAGAAGCGGCTAAAAAGGCTGTTGATAATAACTTCTCATTTTATTCTCCGGTTCCGGGTTATCCTGCATTGCGAAATGCCATTTGTGCAAAATTAAAATCAGAAAACGGATTGGACTTTAAACCGGAACAAATTGTCTGTTCCAATGGGGCAAAGCAATCTGTTTGTAATGTTCTGCTTGCAATTATAAGCAAAGGTGATGAGGTTATTATTCCTGCACCTTTTTGGGTAAGTTATCCTGAGATGGTAAAATTGGCAGATGGAACTTCTGTATTCGTTTCAGCCGGTATTGATCAGGACTTTAAAATAACAGCGAATCAATTGGAAGCTGCTATTACACCTAAAACAAAAGCTATTATTCTTTGCTCTCCTTCAAATCCAACGGGAAGTGTATATTCGAAAGCCGAATTAAAAGAACTGGCAGATGTGTTGGCTAAATATCCTGATATCATTATTCTTTCTGACGAAATTTACGAACACATAAATTATTTGGGAACCCATGAAAGCATTGCTCAATTCGAAAATGTACGCGAACGGGTGGTCATTATCAATGGAGTTTCTAAAGGGTATGCTATGACCGGTTGGCGTATTGGCTGGATTGCCGCTCCTAAATGGATTGCATCGGCCTGTAATACGTTACAGGGACAATATACCTCCGGGCCTTGTTCGGTGGCTCAGAAGGCAGCAGAGGCAGCTTATACGGGCGATCAAAGTTGCGTTGAAGCTATGCGCGTTGCTTTTGAACGTCGTAAAAAACTGGTGGTTGAATTAGCTCGTCAAATTCCGGGCTTTAAAGTGAATGATCCTCAGGGAGCTTTTTATATTTTCCCTGATTGCAGTGCTTATTTTGGCAAATCATTTAATGGCAAGCCTATTGAGAATTCAGGTGATTTGGCAATGTATTTATTGGAGAAAGGTCATGTTGCTTGTGTAGGCGGTGGTGCATTTGGTGCTCCCGATTGTGTGCGTTTCTCTTATGCTACCTCGGATGAAAACCTGGTAAAGGCATTTGGATGGATTAAAGAAGCTTTGGCGAAACTAAACTAATATTCAATTAATAAAATAGATAAAGGTGTTGAAATCAATTTTCAACACCTTTTTTTTGTGTGATGAGTAAATAGCTAAAAATAAGACTCCAACAGTTATTTACATATTTGCTATATTTTAAATGCCTGTTCTTAAAGAACCACTACGAAAATTGAGAAAGTCAACCACCCTTGATTACTAATTTTATACAATGATATATTCTTTTTGTATTTATATTCCAACGTTGAAATGTAAGTAAAAATTGGTTTTATTCAATAAAAGAACAGACTTTTAATATATAAACCTAGTGCTAAAATATACGGATGTTCAACTAATCGATTAAATTGATACTTTTTTTGTACCCATATATAGCTGTTTGTAATGATAATGTCATTTTTTACTACTATTTTTGTGTGTTTAGAACAAGTGTATTTTCATTACGTTACAGTACTAGTAAATTATTTGATAAAATTAAACATTATGAAAAAAACCATTCT
>Ga0302203_1001016_pt1 | contig 10529 bp, 10 predicted proteins | sample II_Fen_E1_1_FD_194576 | JGI IMG/M metagenome (GOLD analysis project Ga0302203, IMG submission 194576) | Peat permafrost microbial communities from Stordalen Mire near Abisko, Sweden - II_Fen_E1_2 | ecosystem: Environmental > Terrestrial > Soil > Wetlands > Permafrost | place: Sweden: Abisko...
TCAAGGTACAAATCTATTCTTTCTTCATGTTTGATAACTCTTATTACTTCAAAATAAGGTAATATGTCTAAAGGAAGAATCAAGGAGGCTAAATCGTAATCTAAGGGCATGAACTTTTTTACACAAAAATAAAAAGACACTTGCTTATTTGCAACTACTCCACCGGATATTTACATTGATCCAAAGTATCCGATATTGATATCCGAAAGATTGATCACGAATTCATAACCCGTTACGAATTTTATCTGAAAAGCGTTTGCAATTGCTGTCAGAACACAACTTCTAAATACATTAAAAACTTTGGAAAAATTATCAGGATTTGTCTGAACAATGGTTAGATTCAAAAAACAAAGACGAGTTTCTATTAAAAAGCCATTAAATATTTCTCAATACTTAAAGGTATTTGCAGAAATGATAGAATTTGAGTTTATAAAGTCAGTTCATTTATTAGTTGTAACTTTGCATTCCCGAAAAGAAATATATAAATAATATTAAGAAAACAACTCTATATTAATACCTATTTCCAACTATGTATAAGAATAAATTATATAGAACTGCACTTTTATCGTCTCCTATCATGGCAGCCTTTGAGTTGTCACCGATTTTTTTTCTACAAACATACGGATATCCACTGAATTTTTGGTCTGCACTTACAACTTTTACAATTCTAACTATGGCTATGTGGGGCGTGAATATTTATGTGATAAACATATGGGTAAAAAGCGGTCGTAAAAACAACATGGAGTGGTATCGTCTGAGTTACATTTTCACATTACTTTTGTTTGCATTATTGTGGGTTGTCTTACATCTTTTCCCCGAATTGGATGAAAGTAGAAGCAGACCATCGATTATATTTCCAATAATAAATATTCTCACTCTCAATACTATTATATTGATCATATCGAATGCAACCATTGTAAGATCAAAAAAAGAACAAGTAGATAAAGAATTGGCTGAATTGAAAATAAAAAATTTAGAAGCGGAACAACAGGCACTTCTAGGGCAAATGCAACCTCATTTTTTATTTAACGCACTAAGTACCCTTAGTTCCATTATAAGTACCGATTCTGATCTGGCTAAAAGATATGTTATCAGGCTTTCAGATTTTCTGAGATATACAATATCGGCTCACGAACACGTGCTTATTCCGCTTTCGGAAGAATTGAAATTTACACAGGACTACATTGAACTTCAAAAACTACGGTTTGAAGACTCTTTTTATTGTTCCCTTACTGTACCTGATAAACAGATAAGCCTGTACCAAATTCCTGTTCATGCCCTCCAATCGTTAGTGGAAAATGCATTTAAGCATAATTTTTTTAGTGATGAAAAGCCACTAAAGGTTAGTATTGAAATAAACTACCTCGCAGCAGAGCTGACGAGGTATTAAAACAAAGACAGCTGTTGACTATGTATCTTTTTGTATTCTTTTTCTCTACCTTGACCTTTTACATACGCTTGTATTGTAGATTCATCCCCATGTTTACCCACAGTATTTACATAAAAACCTTTTGTCCAAAACTCTCCACCCCAGAGCTGTTTTTTTACTTCCGGGTGAAGTCTAAATATCTCTTTTGCAGTTATGCTCTTTACTATTTGAATTATTTTCGTGGGGCTATACATAGGAACACTCTGTATCAAAAAATGAACATGATCTTTATCTGTCCCAATTTCTATAAAATTAATCTCATAACGATCGGAAATACCAATGCAAATGTCTTTCAAACTATTGTCGACTGCGTCTGAAAAAACTACTCGCCTATATTTAGCCGAGTAAACAAAATGATACAGTAAGACTGCTACATTATGGCTTTTATGTATATATTCACTCACATAGCAAAAATACAATTAATTTTCGAAGCAGAGCTTCGAGGAATTAAACCAAACGAGATTAAAACAGTTGGCATGACAGGTGGTTCTAATTTTGACGTTCAAATGGCTGTTGAAGGAACAAACCGGGATTCCATAATGAAAGTGGCTGCAATCATTAAAAGTATTATGGAAAAAACCCCGGGAACTGATTATGTGCAATACAGCACCAAGGAATCCAAGCCTCAAGTTTCAGTCGTTCTCAACCGTGAAAAGTTGGCCAAATATGGTGTAACAATAAACGATGCAGGGAATGCGATACAATATGCTTTTAGTGGTAATAATAATACCAAGTTTAAAGATAATGGAGAAGAATATGACATCAACCTTCAAATAGATGAAGCCAATGCAAAGAGTGTGCAAGACGTAAGGGAATTCAATATATATAATTCCAGAGGCGCAGTCGTTCCATTGGCAGCCATAGCCGACATTACGGAAACATCAAGCCAATCTGTATTGGAAAGAAAGGACAGGCTTAACTCTGTGACAGTAAATGCTGTTGTAGTAGGTCGTGCATCAGGGACCGTAAGCTCTGAAATCAAGGAGAAACTTTCAACAGTAAAGCTACCGGTTGGAGTACAAATTGTGGAAGCAGGTATGGGAAAAAATCAAAACACCGCATTCTCAAGCTTAATACTGGCTGTTGTATTGGCAATTATATTGATGTACTTGATTATGGTGGCTTTGTACGAAAGTCTGGTATATCCTTTTGTTGTTTTATTTTCACTACCTGTTGCTATCATTGGGGCAATTTTAGCGCTGGCACTCACTTTGAAAACCATCAATCTGTTTTCTTTTTTAGGTATTATAATGCTTCTGGGATTGGTGGCTAAAAATGCCATACTTATTGTAGACTTTACGAATCAAGAAAAAGAAAAAGGACTGTCAGTAAGAGAAGCCCTCATCTCAGCCGGCCGTGAACGTTTGCGCCCGATTTTGATGACCACATTGTCCATGATTTTGGGTATGTTGCCTATGGCTCTTTCAACAGCTGCAGGTTCTGAAACCAAAAATAGCATGGCATGGGTAATTATTGGAGGCCTGACAAGTTCTTTGATATTTACACTTGTTTTAGTGCCGGTTATGTACACCATTATCGAGAAATGGAAAAATAAAATTAATAACTTATTCAAAAAAAAACAAACCAACAAAGCCACAACAGTTTAATTAACAGTAGATGTAGTCATTATTGTCTGTATATGTATAATTTACATATAAGCTTTTGACCGAATTGATGGAGGAGATTTCTGAGAAAATTTCCTCCATCGGTTTTGAAGGATGCGACATTTGCGTGTTCTTGAACAACCCTTTTATTGTTCAAAAATCAACCTTTTATATAAAGAAGAGAGACTTCTGCATACAAACAGAAGTCTCCTTTTTTATAATTCAAAGATTTTATTTACGAATTCGCTGTTGCATTCTCCAACCGTTTCAGAATGGAAAATATAAACATGGCAGATAATGTACAACAGATTATAAGAACACCCCAAAACATATATAGCGGCAATTTATCCCAGAAGGTGCCCAACACGCCGACTAAATAATTACCGATAGCAGTAGCAGCCAACCAGCCACCCTGCATCATTCCTTTGTATTGGGGAGGTGCAACTTTTGCAACAAACGACAGCCCCATAGGGCTTAAGAATAGCTCTGCAATTGTCAGTACAAAGTAAGTTCCAATCAACCAGTTCGGATCAACCAGAGTATTTGAAACTCCCTGAATTTCGGAAGGTGCGGGAAGCCCCATGGAAGCAACAAAGAGCACCACAAAACCAACTGCAGCAATAAGCATCCCAAATCCTATCTTTCTGGGCGCCGAAGGTTCTTTTCCTCTACCGTTGAGAAATGCAAAGAAAGCTACTGCAATAGGTGTAAGTAACACAATAAACAAAGGATTGAATTGCTGAAAAATCTGAGGGGTTATTTTCACCATGCCACCGACATTCTTTACCACAAGTAAATAATATACAACTAAGCCGAGCAGCCCAACTAAACTTACAACCATCCCTTGGGTTGGTTTTCTTTTTCCTTCGAACAAACCAATTGTTGAAATATAAATTCCGTAAGCAAAAACAATAAAGCACAACAGTGCAGGCAACGAAAACAGCATGTTATGCAAGGGAGAAACCTCGCTTTGAGTGTAATCGCGGGCAAAAAAGGTCATGCAAAGCCCGTTTTGGTGAAAAGACATCCAGAAAAAGATAACCACAAAAAACACCAGCAGCAACGCAATCACTCTTTCTTTTACCTGAGCCGGACTTAAAATAACAGCATCCGACTTTACATGCGCAGCTTCAGCTTCTTTGAGCTGTTGCTTGTGAGTTTTGTCAACAGGTTTCCATGTTTTTCTGAAAATAATAAAAATCAGCAGCGAGATAATCAAACTAATACACGCTATTCCAAAAGCTATATTATAGGATTTGCTCAATGAGTTGACCACATAATCTTCACCAAAGTGCATAGCAAACTTATCGGCATTGCCTGATGGATTAATGGCGGTGTCGGTAACCTCAATAGCTTTTATTCTATCCTTTATTGCCGCAATTTTATCTTTGTTTTCCGTTTTTTTACTATCAAGCAATTCATAATCCGCTTTAGACAGTTGCATATTTATATCCGATATTCTTCCGGCTGCAGTAAGCTGCTTTAACCCTGCAGCTTTTAGTTTGAAAAGTGTTTTATCTCTGTCTGCCTGAAAAACCACACCAGCATTTTTTTTTGCTTTATCAATAAAACTTGTGCTATCGGCTGCTGTATTCAGCTTTTCTGTATTGGATTTAAATGCATTTGCAACAAAGGTTTTTTCATCTACCACCTTATCATTCAGAGCCACGAAGTTTTTAGGGATAGATGCATCGTAGGTGAATTTGTTTTGAGCAAGAATAGCATTATTCACTGCATTGGCAGCACTTGGAGCAAAGAAAGCACCAATATTGATAAACATGTAAAAAATTGAAAAGGCCACATCTCGCTTTGATCTGTATTTTTCCGATTCGTAGAGGTTACCAACCAGAGCCTGTAAATTTCCTTTGAAGAAACCCGTACCCATAGCGATAAGAGCCAATGCGCAATACATTGCTGTTTTTCCAGCCGCATCATTGCCCGATGGAATTGCTAACAATACGTAGCCGAAAAACATAACACTGACACCTAATAAAATGGTTTTGCCATAGCCTAATAATTTATCTGCTACAAAACCTCCCAAAAGAGGTAAAAAATAAACCATGGCCAAAAAAGTACCATAAATAACACTGGTTTCGGAAGATGTCAATCCAAACTTTGCCTGCATATACAAAGTCAGAATGGCTAACATGGTGTAGTAACCAAATCTTTCACCCATATTGGCTAGTGCCAAAATAATTAAACCTTTAGGATGTTTCTTAAACATAATGGAATTTTAGATTTAAGAACCCTGCATTCCGAGAAAGGAATAAGAGTTCAAGTTTATAATTGTTTTCATGTATCTTTTTAGAATTTACAAAAGCCTCCGCAGTGCGTTCCGAACTCATTCCGGTTTCAACACCACACCTTTATTCTTTCGGCCATCCACCTTTATTACAATAGGCTTTTTAAAACGGACATGCCGAAGAAATTCCGACTCATAAACTGCCGGTTGTGCATTCAGATAAGTGGTATCGTACGAACCGTCGTGTTGAAAAGGATTAATGGTGAAATAAGCCACCCCGAATGAGGTCAAGTTTTGAAAGAAATGCGTTCCCTGACTGGGATCAACACGATAGTTGGACAAACCCGACTCGACAATCAGGCGAGCGTTGCTTATATGCGGCCATTTTACCGGAATTCCCAACCACGGATCGGCAGAACCCCAGCGGCCGGGACCTACTAACACATAATGCCGGTTCTGACTTATCAAGTCACGATTGATAGCATCAATTTCGGAAACGATTAATTGAGTTTTAGCTGCATTAAAAGATTCCGGTTTTACGTAAACCAAGTCATAGAGATCATTGGTTATACCATGTCCCAACGCACTATTGCAGGTTATTATCGTATTTTCTTCGGGAATTGTTCCAATATCTTCGTTAATCATCTCACGACTATCTACAATCGGCCGAATTTGCAACATGTAGAATGTATGTTGCTTAGCCGGAGAATAATCCAGATTCACCGCAAATTCAATTTCTATAGGCCGCCCCATTTCAAGCTGTGCAATACGCAATATTTCTTTCAGCATATTAGCCAATGGAAAAACATCATGTTGTAAGATATTGGCAAAGGTGATCACTTTACGTCCACCATCATACAATCCATCCTGTATAACCTGATCTTGTGGATTATAAGTAGAAGCAATATAGCGTAATGTACCATCAGCCAAAGCATCCGCCACTGGTATTTTCAATAAGTTGAAACCATCATCCACCTGAGGAACAAAACGTGCCCGACTTAAATCCAGAGCATTAAAATAAGTTTGCGTCTCGCGAAGAGCAAGCTCAAGTGTGCTGGTTTGTAATATATTTCGGGGATATGCAGGTGAAAACCGCAAACTCATTCCGCCATCCATAATATATTTTCCCAATCCCATGGCAATACTCACAATGCCATCTTCCGGTTTTTCAGCTCCGATAGGATAATAATTAAGCGAACGGGCCACACCCGAAAACGAGGGATAAAATCTGTTATCGTATGCATTTCCACAAATTTCCTGTAACACGATGGCCATTTTTTCTTCGTCTATCACATTCTTAGTGGCCATCATATAGGCTTTACTATCCCGGTAAAAAACGGAAGCATACACAGCTTTGATAGCTTCTGTAATCATCACCAGCATATGAGTTTTACTTTTGGGAGTATAGGGAACCATGTAAGTGGAATATATTCCGGCAAAAGGCTGGTAATGCGAATCTTCAAGCAAGCTTGAAGACCGAACGGCAATAGGCGAACTTATTGCCCTCAGAAATGCATGCAGATCGGCAATAAGTTCTTGAGGCATGCGTGCTTTCAAAAAATATTTCAGAATTTCTTCGTCCGGCAAATCAGACATAGCCACCGGGTAGAGGTCATTCTGCTCCATAAACTCGGTAAAAATATCGGTGCAAAGAACCACCGTTTTAGGAATTGTGATTTGTGTATTTTCAAAGGTTTCAAAACTTTCGTTACGTTTAATCATAGCATCAATAAACGCCAATCCACGTCCCTTACCTCCTAAAGATCCCTGACCAATACGGGCAAAGTTGGAATATTGATCAAATCGATCGCGCTGAAAAACAGCTACCACTCCCCTATTTTTCACTTTGCGGTAATGCACAATAGCATCAAAAATAATCTGGCGGACTTTTACCAGATCACTCGTAGCATAATTGTCTACATTGATATTTTTTAAAAATTCGGCCAACGGAAACATTGCCCGGGAATACAACCAACGTGAAATATTATTGCGCGACACATGAAAATAAAGCGAAGCATCACTGATAGAAAAGATATTTTCCTGCAATCCGCGTAAATTTTGAACACAAGCTTCTACTTGCCCCGTATTACCGTCGGCAAAAACCAAATTGCCGAATCCAAAGTTGTCGGTAATCTTTTCGCGTAGCTCCAACACCAGGGTTTTCGATGTTTTATTCAGAAAATCGGCTTTTACATCCCGCGCTTCCACATAGTTGGTTTCTTCCGTCGACTCTACAATAAGCGGAATATATTTATCGTACTTCCGTATTTCATTGCACAGGTTGATACCTGCCTGTTTATTTTTTTCGCCATGCTGAGGAAATTCCACATCGGTTATAACGCCCAGCATATTACGTTTGTATTTTTCGTAAATTACCAGAGCTTCTTCGTACGATCGGGCTAACAATATTTTTGGACGACCACGCATGCGGAGCATCTGCTCATGTTCATTCAACGCTTCGGTCATAAATGAGCGGCTTTGCATGAAAACGAATTTATATAAGTGCGGAACTATGGAAGAGTAAAACCGAATGGAATCTTCGACAAACAGAATAACCTGAACACCCACCGAGCTCACATCTCCTTCCACATTCATCTTGTCCTCAATCAGCTTAATGATGGCAAGTAAAATGTCGGAGTTCCCCAGCCAACTGAATACATAGTCTATAGCACTCAGGTCTTCGTTGGCAATGCGTCGCGAAACGGAATTGGAAAACGGAGTAAGCACCACGATAGGAATATGCGGATTTTGTGTCTTTACTTTTTTAGCCCATTCAAAAGGATTGATACTATCACCACTGGGCATCGAAATTATCAACTCAAATTGCCGTTCCCTGAGCTGAGTATTCGCCTCTTCCTCGGTCGAGACCAGTGTAAAACGTGGTGGATAGCGAAGATTTAAGGAAGTATATTCATTAAAAATCTGTTCATCAATACGCCCGTCTTCTTCCAACATAAATGCGTCGTATTTACTGGCATACAACAACACATTGTATATGCGATGCGTCATCAAATTAGCAAAGGATGTATCTTTAAAATACAATTTTTTCAGATTTGGAGAATTCATCGATATCGGGAGTTAACTATTAATAAAAAGATCATAGCAAAAGTAATAAAAGCCCGGAATTTTTTGACTAAAAAACAGAAAATAATTAATGGAGTTTCTACATATTATATTTCCTTATTCTAGTAATTTCAATTTTATTAGCTTAACATGCATCCTGAACCAACTAAAGAAGGGCATTTATACGGGTTTTCTGTTTCACTTTGTATCTTTAAGTCTCAACTTAGATGGGATATCAACTAACTATCCTTTTTGACACGGTTTATTGAATAGACCCCATAATAATATGACTTTTACTCATAGCAATATGGCTTTACCCCATATCAATATGGCTTTTCCCCATAATCATATGGCTTTTACTCATAGCAATATGACTTTTACTCATAATAATATGGCTTTTACTCATATCAATATGGCTTTTCCTCATATCAATATGACTTTTACTCATATCAATATGGCTTTTACTCATAATAATATGGCTTTTACTCATATCAATATGGCTTTTACTCATAATAATATGGCTTTTCCCCATATCAATATGACTTTTACTCATATCAATATGGCTTTTACTCATAATAATATGGCTTTTACTCATATCAATATGGGGTCTATTCAATAAACTGTGTCAGAAAAGATATAAAATCAGGTTATTAAGTTGTATTTTGCCGTATATGAAACAAAAGTTCTTTGAACTTTGTTAGGTAATTTATTTAAATACAATTATTATGGGAAAAATAAGTACATATCTGAACTTTCCCCGCAATACGGAGGAAGCATTCAATTATTATAAATCTGTTTTTGGTGGCGAATTTAGTGGAGGTGGTATCGGTCGGTTTGGTGATTTTCTGCCCACCGAAGGTATGCCATCTGTGGCGGATGAAGATAAAAATCTGATTATGCATATAGAGTTGCCTATTTTGGGTGAACACATCTTAATGGGAAGTGATGCACCCGAATCGATGGGACATAAAGTGAATATGGGAAACAATTTTTATATTGTGCTGGATCCGGATAGTAGGGATGAAACCAAACGACTTTTTAAAGCTCTTTCTCAGGGTGGCAAAGTTGAAATGGAACTTCAAAACATGTTTTGGGGTGCATACTATGGCACCTGTACCGACAAATTCGGAATACAATGGATGTTTAATTGTACTGCAAAATAAAGTAGGTTTATGAAAGAAGAAATAACCATTACAGTGCAAACAACGATTGTTGCACCGATAGAGACAGTATGGAAGTGTTGGACAACACCCGAAGATATTTTAAAATGGAATGCTGCTTCCGACACCTGGCATACCATCCTGGCTGAGAATGATCTGCGTGTGTGCCGAAAGTTCAGCTTTAGAATGGAAGCAAAAGATGGAAGCTTTGGCTTTGATTTTGAAGGGACATATAATAAGATACTCAAGCATGAATTGATTATTTACACACTTACCGATGGGCGAAGAGTGAAAGTTGAATTCAGCACGTTGAATGATAAAACTTCCATTGTAGAAACCTTTGAACCCGAAGGTGAGAACCCTGTTGAATTGCAACGCGGAGGATGGCAGGGCATTCTGAATAACTTTAAAAAATATACTGAACAACAAAACAAAATAGATTTATAACAAATCAAATAACACCTTGCCTTTGGTTTAATAATCAGGCCGAGGAGGTCGCCTTGTTTTACGTATCCATTTTTAATAATTCCAGTAAGGACAACTAATTTAGTAAGCTATAAAGTTTTTAAATACCAGCTTTATATGTATTTTTGCAAATTCTTACAACAATCTTAGTCTAATTCAAATCGAGTAAAGTATGTTTCACCAATAAAATTTGAGAGTAAGTATATATCTCGCAATTTATATTTTGGTCAAAACAAAACTTTTTAACGGGTTAAACGGCATTTGACTTTCATTCGTCGGGAAAATGAACTTGTTTATCGATTTATAGTTGTCGGTATGCCCTATTCCTACCTACTTTTGCATCGCGCTTTTGATTAATACCAATCAGGTCTTATTAAAGCATTCTTCTTATTATCCTTGAATTAATTTAAGACAGATGAAGATGGATGAGTCAGGCGGTTAACCGAAATCAGCAGAGGAGCTGCTGAAAACACATAAACACTATAAAATCAAAATGCTTATATTATACATTCCAAACGATGACGAAACTCCGGTAATCAAAGAAACCGAAACCAGTTTTTTCTTTT
>Ga0302203_1001027_pt1 | contig 10485 bp, 9 predicted proteins | sample II_Fen_E1_1_FD_194576 | JGI IMG/M metagenome (GOLD analysis project Ga0302203, IMG submission 194576) | Peat permafrost microbial communities from Stordalen Mire near Abisko, Sweden - II_Fen_E1_2 | ecosystem: Environmental > Terrestrial > Soil > Wetlands > Permafrost | place: Sweden: Abisko...
AATCCTCTCCTTTTGTAATCTCAGGAGTGTTTTTACTACTTTCTCTTGGAGTGTTATTACAACTACTCATTACTGCCAATACAATTAGCAAGTTAATCCATACTTTTTTCATAATAATTATTTTTTTAGTAATTAATCATTTTTTCAGTCATTAAACATTTCATAATGCTGTTTCTTATGCTTGCTGGTAATCGAATCACGCCATGGACTTGCACCATCGCGTTCTCACCTCCCGCTACCACACAATTACATCTCATGCCAACCATACTAAACCAAGAACACCCAACACCCTTTTCTCCTGCAGAACCTATTGCACTACTATATACATAGCATTTACTTTAAATACAAATCCTTCTTCAACAAAATGGTTATGCAGGCTATTTACCTCCTATCAATAACTTTATTTTCTGGCACACACCACACGATGCAATCGGAAGGCAGCGGAGGTGTTATGGCCTAGTTTACTCTTTGTTAAATAAGAACTCTTCCAATTTTTCAATTCTATTTTTCTTTTTTAGTTCTAAATCTAATTTTACTTTTATTAATAAAACTAACAATTTCCGCGAAAAATAACTTTCACTTTTATAAAGTTCAGTTATAATTTCATCTTTAACAGTCAATGAATTAGTAAAAAACTCCGTTTCAATATCATTTCCTTTGGTTTTGTCAGCATTTAAAACAAACCACTCTGTTCTTTTTCCAGAAAAATATCCTTTATCAACCTTTCCGTTTGCGATATTACTGACAATGAAACGAACAACCTTATTTGTTTCAGTTTCTTTGTTTATCGCACCAAATAGATTTCCATTACTAAAATAGAATTGGGACCACATAATCTTAATGAATTTCACATAATGTGTAACATAAACATCCTTTTTAATTTTCAAATTTCCAGTTAGATCAACAAGAAATGGATAAATAATTTCATATTCAAGAAAATCTGAATCTAATTCATGACAAAGTTTATACACGTTATCTTCTAATATTTCTGCTTGATATTTCACAAGTAATCTCATTTTCATAGTTGAATCTGAATTCACAATAAACTTAGCTGTAAAGTACTCTTGAAATGATCTATGAGCAAAAGTTATAAACAAACCATCTTCGATAAGAATACATACAGACTGTAAAAGGTCATTCAAGAATGCTTCACTATCAAAGTTTATATTAATGACTTCTTTTGATTTATCTAAATAACCTAATGCCTCTTGTTTCGAGAAATGCATTTTTCTATCATCATATGTTTGGATGCAAAAAACACTTAGTACTTTACTGAAATCTTGAATATCAAGTTTAGTCTCTCTAACCCTTTTATATGCACCTTTCATTGTATCATGTCTTTGAAACAAGGCTTCGAAGGCTTGATTGTAAAACACACTCAATTTATTGGGGATGTCAGTACTGTAACCATACGTCAGAAGCATGATTGTCAACAGAAGAGGGTTAGATAGAAAAGACGAATGTTTTTCAAATAAATCACCTTTTAAATCATTGATAAATTTATTTTTTATCAAATCATCTGCATGTAATTTTTCAACTAACGAAATACTTTGTTCTTTACTTAAGGGTAATGTATGAAATATTGAGAAAGTCTGAAGCTCAGCTGTTATGTTGTCTGGTCTAGTTGTGAGAATAATACTTGTTTTTGGAAATTCTTTAATTAGACTATCAATTTCTTTAATAATTTTCGACCTTTTTTCAGCTGTTATTTCATCTAGACCGTCTAGAAACAAAATAAACTGACCAGAAGCAAATGCCTTTTCAATAAATTTGGGTTCTAGATGAAGTCCAAAACAATCTAAAGCTCCATTAATACATTCTAACAAACAGATGTCATTTAAATTATTATCTCTTAATTCAAGAAAAATTGGGACTTGCTTTCTGTTTTTCAGAGAATTAAGAAGTAGATGCTTTAATAGTATTGATTTTCCTGAGCCAGCCGTTCCTGAAATTATGGATTTATTATTATGACTTAGAATTGCTCTCAAATTTGCAGTTTTGATTTTTAAATCACTAGATTCAATACCAACAGGTATATAAAATGTGTGCAATTCTTGTGGTTCATCTCTAATAAAGAAAGATTTTGATTTACCATATCTCTCAACAATATTTGACAAGTATGTCGAATATACAGTTTTAAGTTTAAACTGTATACTCTCTTTAGTGCCTTTAAAAATGTTTAACCCGAGGTCAACAAATTCTTTGATATTTAAGTTGATGAACTCTGCAACAACCTTATTTACATCAAATTCTTCAATTTCTTTCTCCATATTTTTTTTAAAAAATTGGCCATAACGACCGAGGCGTGTGTTAGCGATTCGTTATTTTTTCTTTTTAATTGTTGGTGGTGTGTCAAGAGACCCAATGAAATAGAAATTATGTTTTAAATACCCAAGTAAACTTCCGATTAAGTCAAGTGATTTATAAATTACATTACCTAATTCGTATTCATCAGTGTTACTCTTAATAATTTGGTCTCCAAATATGTTTGTTGCTTCTGAGCGGTCAATGACAAATCCATGGTCTTTATATTTATATACTAATTCATGTGCAATTTCTTTGGCTCTCTTTGGTAAATTGTCTGAGTGAGTTTCAAGAAGTTTTTCAGCATATTGTGCAGCAGACTCAGCAACTCTTTCATAATAACCTAAATTTATAAGCGTTAGATTGTTTTGTAAGTATTTAGCAAACATGTCGGAAGACTCCGGGTATATTTTTACGAGCTCTGCAATGTGCTCAATAGAGTTTTTTAATCCCAAAGCAGGCAAGTCGTTAATCTGAGGGTCTATAGGTCCTAATTCGGACAGACTTCCCATGTGTATTTCATTTGCAGCACATGTGATTAGGGTTGCTGCTGATTTTGCAAATCTAGGTATGGATGCTATAAATGTATCGTTACTATACTCTCTACATAGTTTTCCAATTAAGTAGGCTGAGGCGGCTGAACCTCCACGAGAGTATAAAACTAATAATAATGGTTTAGATTCAGTAAACCCTTTTACAGCATTATAAATGTTGTCTGCATCTCCTTTTACTAAAGTCGTGTCATCAAATAAAACTATGATATTGTACTTGTCATAACAAGCTATTTTAGAAGCTTCTTGTTTTAAGTAGGCTGATATTGTTTGGTTACAAGTCAGTTTTCCCGCGTCATTGCCATTTTCTCCGAAACCAGCAAAAATATCTTTTAGCAAGTCTTGAATATTAATCTCTTTTACAGGATTAGTTGTTGATTCCAAATTTTCTGTTGTTTCAACTGTTTCTTCAGCTTCTTTTTTAGCTGGTGTTTCTTTTTTAGCCATAATTTCTTTTTCAAAGTATTAGTATTAATTTAACTATTATGTTCTGCTTTTTCTTTTTTTATAATGACCGCTAACGACCTAGACTATGTGCATTTGGCGGTTTGTTGGAGCATTCGCTGTCGTGAAACGACAAAGTGAATGCGGGAGCAAAACCGGCGAAATGCACGTCAGCCAGCCTGTGCCCATAGGCGTGTGTTAGCGGTTCGGGCTTTAGTCATTAATAAATTCTTCTAGATTTCTCATTAGTTCATATGGTAAGTCAGGTTTTGCTAATTTGTCTACTTGTATAAGGTAGGATGCATAAGACGAATCTCTGTCAGTTTTTACAGTTTTTTTGTAGTCTGTATATGAAGCGACTGCTCCAATCATAATTGAACCAGCTATTTTTTTCGCAGCAAATGGGTCGCCTGAAAGTCCAAATGCTCCAAGGGCTGTTAGAGTTGTTGGAACTCCCACGGCGAAAAGTGATGATTGAATACCTGAACGCCAAAAATCCATGCTTTGTCTTAATTCTTTTTTGTCATACTCAACTTGAGATATAAAGTCATTTACTTCAACAAATGCTTGGTCTTTGTTTTCAATTAATGCAAGCTTTGCAAATAATAAATCAAGTTTGATTCGAAGTTGTTCTTTCAACTCTTTTCGTTTCTCTACAAATCTGATAATGTCTTTAGCAGGAACGCTACCAATGTTTTGAGGAATTAAATCTTCTAAGAGTAACGAACAATAAAATCCTTCTGCTTCTTCATTGCACATAAAATCATCAAAATTTGCTTGCTCAGTGAAATAGGGGGCGACTGACCAACTATCAGAATCGTTAGTTCCTCTTACTAAATTTCTCCTTTTCGCAACTGTTTTAGCTAGATAAAACATATAACCTCTTGCAAGTTCTTTCGATAAATGGAGCCAACCGTCATGTAAAAAGTTGTCTGCAATTTTATCAAGTGATGGATATAATCTTTTGTCTATTTTGTCTGGATGAATTCTATCTTCATCACTTGGTTCTAATCCAGCTGGAATAAATGGCAAACTCTGACACAGTTCTAAAAATTCATCTCCAGTCTGTTTTACATCATTTGCATCTAAAGTGATATTCCTAACTAGTTCACAATCTACAAATTCTCGAATTGAATTATTGTCACGTGGTTTATAGTCAGCAGGGACAATTCTGTATACATTGTCCCAAAGTAGTAAACTTGATTTAACCCATTCGTCAGAATGAAACTCAATTGAAGGAAAATAGAGAATTGAATTTGCTGTCATATTATTTGCTTTTTTAGAGTAACTGTTTTTTTTAGCCTGACCGCTAACAATTTATATCGGCACCTTGGTGACCTTATATAAACTTTAGTTTTTGTTTGTTATGCTATTAATTGTCGGTTATCGTGCATTATATTGTTTTGCCACTTATTTCACATAGCTGCTCTTATTTATTTAAGCCATCTATTTTTTCCATTATCCGCTCCAAAGGTAAAAACTATTATTCACATTAACAAGAATTGTTTATTATTTTTCTAGTTCACATAATACATATAACTCCAGACGGTTTCAGGGCGGGATAAATAAGGCAAAAGCCGGTAGATTTGCCCAGTTAGTGATAGGATGACTTAAAGTCATCCTATCACTGTCTTATTTGCGAAAATTTGTGGCATTGCGTCTGTTGCGTTCTTCTTATATAACCCGGTCTCAGTTGTGTAAAACGGCGTTAGTTGCGTGCTGTTGATGCAACTCCGCCTCAGTTACGTGCTTATGATACAGGCTGTCGGCTAATCTCACTTTTTTTTAAACCCAATATTTTGATTACCATACAGGCTATATCCATAGATTTCAGGTCCATTTTACGCAGTATTTCCGAGCGATGATAATTACGCACCGTACTTTCAGCCAGGTTTACCATTTCGGCAATGTCCTTAAGTTTGAATTCTCGTCCTAATAAATAAAGAATATCCAGCTGTTGATCGGTAAGGTCATGCTGCTGGAGCAACTGCGAATGGGGGTGGGTTTCGGTATAGCCGGGCAAAGGATTATTAAACGTGCGGAACTGCGGCAGATAAACATTCCCTACCCGCTCAGTCCTGACTCTTAGTAACACAGGCACTCCGTTATCATCGCTCAGCAACATTTTTGCATAATGCACATAGCTATAGTAGCGACCATCTTTTTCCAACAGATGACTCACCCAGATGGCCGAGAATTTTTCACGCACAGCAGGATCGTGTGCCATCAGCTGGTTGTAAAGTTCATAACGGGTGGAATTGCAAAAGTCAATGTCGTCGGCGTGCGTAAGCTTGTCCATCTGAAAAAAGTTTTCTTTCATATCCGGATGGATGGTTGGTGAATGGAGTAAATGAGTAAATGCCGATCTGTGAACTATAAACTGCCGGTTCAGAAAATTGAAAATGCTGATACTGCACAGTTGTAAACTTGCCTCCAGATAGTCGCCGTGACAATATTTAGCCACCTCCGCTTTCAGATGATCTGTCATCAGACCGGGATGGGTTAAAAGCCTATGATAAATTTCGTGTAAAGTCCATAAGATGCTTTGTGCAGAGTTCATAAAGTTCGCATTTAGCCAGTTCGTAAAACGGACGGTTAACAATCCATGTCTAAAACGGTGGTCCGATCACCTGATTTTCTCTGCAAATAAAATACTAATTTTTTATTATTTTACGTATTTAAAATAATTTAACCAATTCCAATAAAAAACAGTGCAATATTACAGTTTGCCGATGGTTTGCTTTTATTTATTTTGCCTCGTAAACAAAAACGATCACTGAAAGAATGTAGCAGCATAACGATTCCCGCTTTCGGGCAATTGCTCGCTGCTAAAAGGACAATGCAAGCGATTTTCCTTGCAAGGAAAATCAATTTCATGACAAGGAAAACGATTTTAATTACAAGGAAAATCAATTTAATTGCAAGGAAAACGATTTTAATTGCAAGGAAAATCAATTTAATTGCAAGGAAAACGATTTTCATGACAAGGAAAATCAATTTCATGACAAGGAAAACGATTTTAATTGCAAGGAAAATCAATTTAATTGCAAGGAAAATCAATTTAATTGCAAGGAAAATCAATTTCATGACAAGGAAAACGATTTTAATTGCAAGGAAAATCAATTTAATTGCAAGGAAAACATCCGTCAGCATGATTAAATAAAAATAATGGACACGGAAAACAGAAACATGTATAAACTGTAAATTGTAAAGCCTATGAGAAAGGTATGAAATCAACAGGATGTTATAAAAAACAAGAAATTGGTCGAATAATAATTTGTGTCGGAGCAGAATAAATAGACAAAACAAATAGGGCAAGTACAAGTGTATAAGGCAGCGCAAGCCCTCAGTGAAATTTGTCTGCAAAGTTTTAGCACTTTACATTGGTCTGCATTCGGGCACTGAATTTTCCGACAGTTTCCATGAAGCGAATACTCTCCCCCAGCCAGGCAACCCACCGACTTTGGTTGCCCGACGAACAAAAGGCGCTGACAGCACTTGTCGTTTGCAGGAGGAGGAATACAGACAAAAAAGCGTTTTTGATCTGGCCATAAAGCAAATTATGCTATACCATAATTTGGATACAAACTAAACAGTAATAAACTGCTAATAATTATTTATTATGAGTAAATCATATTTAAGTGTTGATTTCTCCACAAATAGTTACTCAGATGCAAAACTGACTGTAAAGGTAAATACCATCATTGAGAAATTGACCGGTAATGTTACTTTCAAGGCACTGGAAGCCGATGTAGTTGTTCTCAAAACAAAGAATGACTTATTAATTAGTTATTTGCCGAAAGTAGGCGACGGCAGCAAACTAACCACAGCTGAAAAAAACACGGCACGCAAAGACCTGGAAGATTATCTCCATATCATTGGCAACAGAGTGCAGGATATCAGTGGTGGCGATGAGCTGAAAATACTTAGTTCGGGTTTTGATCTGAGAGCAAAACCAGCTCCCATAGGTATGCTTCCAATGCCAACGGGTGTCACTGTAACACAGGGACAGCAAAGTGGTACGCTCGTTGTTAACTGGAATGTGGTAGACAACACCTATCTGTATTTAGTTCGTTACACAAATGCTCCTTCCAGCGTCACAAGCATCTGGAAGCAGGTTTCAACCGGGAAACACAAAATCATCCTGAGTGGTTTTAAACCTGGCGAAGCCATAGCCATTCAGGTGGCAGCAGCAGGTAGCGACCCGAATCTGGTATGGAGCACCGAGCTTATTGTGTATTGTATGTTCTAAGAGCTTACCGGTAAATGGGTGCCAACATCCCAACGGATGCTTGTCAGTTATTTACCAGATAAATAAAGAGTTTTAAGAACATATCATCTTAATATTCATTCCACTTCGAACCTGGAATTGTATTCTGATTTTCATCCCCCGGGGCACTTTGCTTACCGGGGGATTTTTATATTTAGTCACTGCGGGGCTAAGAATTTGCTCGTAATAACCAATTTCCCGTAGGGAATATAAATAATTGTACGAATAGAATGTCCCATTTTAGTTCTTCAAAGACAATGGTATTTCACATCCCCTTTAGGGGCTTGGGGCGGAAAATACAGTTGAAAACCGCCCCTAAATCCCCTAAAGGGGACTTAAAATTACAACCGTATCGTATAATGCTTCTCTGAAAAATATGACATTATTTAACTCCCATTATTTATATCAATGGAAAATAAAACAACCCCAACAAATTCCCCGTAGATAAACAAGCTAAAATGTGAATGTCCTACGGACAATAAACAATCAGAACTGTTTATTCAATGGATATATAGAGGCTGTCTCAAAAATATTTTTAGCACGCAAACAACGCAAAATGCGCAAATTAGCGCAATCTTATCAGATTGAAATTCAAACAACAACATTTTACTTTAACGTGAGTTCGATATAAGTAAACAGCTTCCGATCAATTAAAGGTGGATTTTAGAATCCTGAAGGGATTCAATGTGAATAACCGCGGGTGTAACCCGTGGTATTTGTACAAAATAACCAGAACCCCGAATGGGGTTCAATATCAAATATTTATATATTGAACCCCATTCGGGGTTCGCATTCATGTTCTGTCTTTTCCATCCCGATGCATCGGGACGGTTATTGGCTACGCCGATTTTCAATTCACATTCAAGTCCTTCGGACTTGTAATATAATGAAATTCAAAAGAATCTTATATCGAACTCACGTTACTTTACGAATCTTATTTGCGAAAATTTGTGTTGGTTGTGCTATTTGCGTGCTTTTGATACAGCCACACTGATTCGCAGAACTTATACATCACAAAAAAAAGAGTTACTATATTGATAACAATATAATAACTCTTTAAAGTAATTTTGCCGGAACAGGTATGGAGTCATAGGTAACTATATTTCGATTATTTCTCCTTCTGCAATAAGTTTTGGGACTTCGTAAATATACCACTTTTGCCCAACTCTCATATACTTTTCTATTTCATGGCTCTTTAGAAATTGAACTGTAACAATGTTTGTTTCTCCTGGTTGTATAAATTCTTTATTGTCGAAGTCAATTTCCCCAATGTAAGTTATTAAGAGGTTTATGTCGTCCGTTTTTTCAAATGCATGATTAGGCCTATAACCGGATTTAATACCAGTTTTCCTTCCACCTTCTTCTGTTGTTTTAAAAGTAATTCTTGCTTTGATTACAAATGGATCACTAATCATCTTTAACCACTTTTTATGCTATTAATTAGTTATAAGTGTAGGATTATAAATCCAGCAATCCTTCCGGCAACCGGACATAGATAATCTTTTTGTCATGGTCAATTTTTTCGATATACTCCTCCCCTGCCGGAATAAGCAACTCGTCGTTTTTTGTGGGTATCACAAAAAGCACGTTATCGGTTGTCTGGTCCACTTCGGAGATAACTCCCAACTGGCCCTTTTCGGCATCTATCAAGGTAAATCCGGCAAAATAGTCGAGTTCAATTTCATCATCTTCCACTTTCTCCAAAAAGCTTTTGGGCAGATAAACGGTAAGACCTGCAAAGTCACGGGCTTGTTCATCAGTTGTTATTCCATCCAGTGTCAACAAACCGGTAGTACTGCCTTTGAAGCGGTATTCCACCAGGAAAAACGGCACCAGAATTCCCTGTATCTCAAAAACAAAATACGGAACATCTTCCCGATCGAAAATATCGGAGGTAAACGAAAATGACATTTCACCATTTACACCGTGAGGCTTGATGATTTGTCCGATAGGAAAAACTTCTGATTTTGTAATCATGAGATGATGTGATGATTAGTTGATGTGATAATGTGGTGATTAGTTGATGTGGTAATATGATGATGTGATGATTAGTTGATGTGTTGATGTGCTTATTTGATTGTTTAATGATTTTATAATGGGAATATATAATGTAACAATTGATTGATTTGATAATAAGCTCTTAGTCGTGTGTGTGTATAATAAAAGATATAATGAGCCAAAGTATCAATAAAACAGACTAAATCACCACATCATTATATTAATACATCTTCATTTCATCGATTATCACATCATCACATCAACTAATCAACATATCACCACATCAAAAACACATCATCATATCATCACATCAGAAACACATCATCACATTATCACATCAACTAATCATCAAATTAAATTACTGTTACCCAACCGTGTGTATCCGGTTCGTCGCCGTACTGAATACCACGGAGTTTGTTGTATAATTTTTCGCAAATAACTCCCGGTTTACCGTCGTGCGAGAAAATGTAAGATTTATTTTCATCATAATCATCAATACGTTCTATCGGACTGATAACAGCTGCTGTTCCGCAAGCTCCGGCTTCATCAAAAGTGGCCAGTTCTTCCACAGGTATATGACGTTGTTCAACAGTCATTCCAAGATCTTCAGCCAAGGTCATCAGACTTCTGTTGGTTATGGATGGCAGAATAGATGTTGATTTTGGAGTGATATAAGCATTATCTTTTATTCCGAAGAAGTTGGCAGCTCCACATTCATCAATATATTTCTTTTCTTTTGCATCCAGATAAAATATATTGGAATAACCCAGCTTATGAGCTCTTTCGCCTGCAACAAGACTGGCAGCATAGTTTCCGCCTACTTTAAATTTACCCATGCCAAGAGGTGCAGAGCGATCATACTCACGCATAATTACAAACGGAGTTGTTTGAAAACCGCCTTTGAAATACGGACCAACC
>Ga0302203_1001028_pt1 | contig 10481 bp, 11 predicted proteins | sample II_Fen_E1_1_FD_194576 | JGI IMG/M metagenome (GOLD analysis project Ga0302203, IMG submission 194576) | Peat permafrost microbial communities from Stordalen Mire near Abisko, Sweden - II_Fen_E1_2 | ecosystem: Environmental > Terrestrial > Soil > Wetlands > Permafrost | place: Sweden: Abisko...
CTTTTGGATAAAAGTGAATCATTTCGACACCATATTCAGTTAATTTATCAGAAATTAAGCCGTTTATATAACCAGCGCCAGTTTTCATTTTTTTATCTTGATGGATAAAAGCTATCTTCATGACTTAACCCTAACACGAAAACGATAATAAAGATAGCAAAATTTTATTTAATATAAAATAAAAAGCTGTTATATTTAACAGCTTTTTATTTTTATTTGTATTTTTGTTCAAATTCTTTTTCATCGCCAAATTTAGTAAAATTTTGTTTAACCTGACTTTCTTGAATTTTAAAACCAGGTTTATTTTCGTGCATTACTCCGCACCAATATTTTTCAGTTAAACCAGCAATTTCTTTAAGGTGTAAGAATACTCCATTAGCATAACCACAGTACATACAAGAAATTTTTTCTATCCAATTTAGATAAGCCAATTTATTGCGGTCAAAAATTAGAATATTTTTTGAGCGTTTAACTGGTTCAATTTTATATACTGGAAAACAGATAAATTGATAAAGAGAAGCAGTTAAATCGACTAAGATAATAAATGGTAAAGGCAACCAAAGAAAAGGTGCGGTTAACAAATGAAGCCAGATTCTCTCTGGTTGGTGTTTTCGATATTCCATAGTTTACAATCAGTTCAGTTAATTAGGCTTTATTTTTTCTTTGCTACTGGTTTAGTGATAGTTTGTTTTTTTACAGCTTTTTTTACTATCTTTTTTAAATCATCTGGTTTAGCTTCTTCTTTAACCACAGTATTAATAGTATTCCAGTGCTTTTTTAATTCACCAGCCAATTCTTTAACTTCCTTAGAACTAGTTGCTACTACCTTTTCATGCTTAGCAGCTACATTATCAATAATTTCATGATAAACAGGTTTAGTGATATTACGAGCAGCTTCAAGTTTAGCTACAACATCACCTTTCATTTTAATAGCCCAAGACTTAGCATACTTTTGATTTTTTTTAGCATCTGGTCCTAGAAAAAAATAAGCAGTTGCCGCTAGACTAGCTAGACTGGCACCTAAACCAATAACTTTTGTTCCTTTTTTCATAAGTTTAAAAATTTAATTTTTATATATAAAATTATAGCACCTTTTTAATATAATAGCTTGTTTTAAATAAAAAAAGCAGAATTATTGTAATTCTGCTTTTCTGTTTTAGTTTTACACTAAATCAATTTGATAAGCTAAGCCAAGTTCTTTAAAAGCGGAGCGAATTGCTTTTTTAAATTCTTCAAATTTTTCTAAGTTTTCAATTCTAAGATTTTTTTCAGAATTTTCTTTATTAACTATTGTTAGTGAATCAGAAATAGTGCTAATAGCATACATACTTGTTTGCCAAACTAAATCGGTTCTAATAGTTTTGAATAGCAAATTCAATCTTAATTTTACTTTGCAATCAATGGCTTTATTTCTTTGATTATTAGTCCACGGCACAGCAATTACTTCAAAGCCAGTAATTGTGTAAGCGGCACTGTTGTGAGGATAGTAGGCTTTAATAAGAAGCGAATAATTCACAATCAGTACACACTTCTCATTGCTTAAGAAACTATTTAAAATAGCCTCACCGTCATCATGATTGTGTTTAATGCCTTTTACTACTGCTTCTGCTTCTTGTTGCATTTTGAGCAACATCTGTGTGGGTTTTTCTTTCACCTGGTCCATGTTCCCTATTTTTTAAGTTATTATGTTGTTAAAATTACTAATTAGTAAACAAAAAATAGCATGGTAAATGCTATTTTGTCAATGTATTTATAGTAATCCTTTTAAATTAAAAAATTAGAATATTGTTGATCGGTATTTTGAATATGGTTTAACCACCAGTCTTTTAAAAAATTAGTTAGTTCTTTAACAATGACATTGTCATCTGATTTATTAATTCTGACCTCAAATTCTAAAACTTTCTTGCGGTAATTATTGTGTTGAGCAATGTGAAATTCTTTATCGGGATAATTAAATTTTTCAAAATATTTTTCTTCAGTTCCCAAATGATAAGAGCCATAATCCTTTAACTCTTTAACAGCCGAATTAATATTTTCTTGAGATTCACCATTTTTAATTTCAAACAATTTATTAATAATATTAAATATTTTTTGACGTTGTTCATCAATCTCTTTAATATTAACTGAGTAAATAGATTGCCAAGTTAGAAACATATTTTTAATATAATTATTGTTCTTATATTATAGCTTAATTTTATTTATTTATAAATAAATAGTAATATTTTAAATTTTTAGGTTTTTTTGTTATACTCTTTACTGCTTAAAAATAATAATTTAGACATAATCTATGATTACTGAAAATGTTAAACAAAATTTGAAATCAGGACTAACTGTTTCACTCATCTCTATTCCTCTTTCAATTTCTTTGGCTGTAGCTTCTGGCGTGACACCATTAATTGGTATTATCACAGCTATTTGGGCTGGATTAATCGCAGCTATATTTGGAGGAAGTAATTTTAACATTATTGGTCCCACTGGAGCCTTGTCAGGAATAATTGCTGCTTATGTAATTTCAAATGGGGTTTTGGGTCTACCAATTTTAACTATTATAGTAGGTATATTTATTATTGTATCTTATCTTCTTAAATTAGAAAGATATTTAATTCTTATTCCATCAAGCGTAATTCATGGTTTTACCTTGGGTGTGGCTTTTATTATTGGTTTAGGGCAACTAAACTTTGCCCTAGGTCTTAAAAATTTAACGGTGCATGAATTATTTTTTGATAACACCCTTGAATCAATTAAACATTTAGCTAATATTTCTTGGCTTTCTTTTGGTATTTTTATTTTATTTTTAACCGGTTTACTATTATTTAAAAAATTTGTAAAGAAATTACCAGGAGCAATTATCTTAGCTCCAATTGGCATAATTCTTGGTTATTATGCAGAACATAATTTTTCTTATTTAGGACTACAAACTTTGGGATCTAAATTTGGAGAAATTAACTTTAGTTTTTTGGGAACACTTCATCCAATATTTTCAGTATCAATGATAGAAACGGCGGCCGTCATTGCTCTTATTGCTATTTTAGAAACTATGCTCTCCGCTAAGATAGCTGATGGCATGACTAAGACAAAACATAATGGACGCAAAGAAATGTTAGGTCTTGGTTTAGCTAATTTAGTTTCTGGTTTAGTTGGTGGAATGCCAGCCACCGCTGCTTTGGCCAGAACATCTTTAAATATTAAGACTGGAGCTACTCATAAAACTTCGGCCTTAATTAGTGTAATTAGTATTTCTATTATTTCTTTATTTTTGTTGGGTTATTTTAAATATATTCCTTTAGCGGTAATTGCCGCCATTTTAGTGTTTACTGCTATTCAAATGGTAGAGACAGAACATTATGGAAAATTATGGCATTATGAAAAAGGTGGTTTTTTTATTTCTATATTAGTGGCACTAGCAACTATTATTATTGATCCTATTTCTGGAATTCTAATTGGTGTTTCCGTTTCTTTACTAGTGTTTGTAGATAGAATTTCCCAAGGACACTTTAAATTAAGGGTTAATAGACTAGATAAAGGAATTATTGATACTGATTCTGGTGTAAAATTAAAAGAAATAAAAGAAAATGCTGATGTTTTATTATATTCTTTTAGTGGTAAGCTTTGTTATATTAATAGTCGAGCTCATTTAATGCGCTTTGAAACGAATCTTGTAAAATATAAATCTATTATTTTAAGATTAAGAGAGGTAAATTTTATGGATACTGATGGCGTTGAAACTTTAGATGAAATAATTGATATTATTGAATCTCGTGGTCAACAAGTATTATTATCTGGAATTAGTAAAAATAACATTAACTTATTAGAACAATTATCTAGTGGTTATAGAAGATTAAAAGATAAAGGTTTGGTTTTTAAAAAATCTCAAGAAGCGTTGCTGTTTCTCGGTGTGCCTCTCGGTAAGAAAGAATAAATAAATTTAAAAAACACCTATTTTAGTAGGTGTTTTTTAAAATATTTTGTTTCTTTAAGATAGTAACAACCTCCTCCAAGCTATCAACTAAAGGCAATTTAAATTTTTTACAAATAAACTCAACATTACCGCGTCGCCAGAATTTTTTTGGACAGCAACAAATTATTTTATGACTTTTAGAAAATAGTCCTAGTTCTAGTAATGATATAGGGCTCTTAGAATCTGGTGCAAAGTACATGACGATATAATCACTTTTATCTAAACCATTAAATTCCCATTCAACCTGTGTTCTAAACTTAGCATTAGTAATTGTTTGCTTCCAGGAAGCGTCCCAGTGTTCTCTGCGAGTGTTTAACAATGTTCCTGGATACAATTCTAGTAGTTTAGCTATTCTGCTTTGCCAGTCTTCTGCTTTTCCCATTTCAATGCTACCAGCTAAAAATATCACTGGCTTTTGGTGCTTATTTATTTTATGAGGTGCAAGTATTGTTTTCATAAGTTTTTATTATCATCAATAAAAAATTTATAGCCATAAATTAAAACTGGAGTCGACATTAAGTACCAAATAATAATATCATCTAGTGGCATTTTTTGTCCAAAAATATTTAAATTTAATAAATAAGTACCAGGCCAAAACCAAGAACCAATTTTTAAAGAAATAATTTCGTAAATAAAAAATAAAATAGCAAAGAAAATGGTCGGAATTAAAGTTTTTTTAATTAAAGTTGGATTTTTGCTAAATAGTAAAACGCCAGGAATTATTAAGATAATTGCCGCAATTGTAAAATAATTAGCACCGACTAAAGTGGAATTGTAAAAAAATAAACCATAAATTAAAGTATCAAAAATAATATAAAGAATAATTAAGTATTTAAAATTTTTACTAATTATTGATGTTTGATCATTTTCAATAAAATATTTATAGAAACTTAGAACCCAAAAAAAGTTTAGGAAGGCAAAAAACATATTTTCTATTGGCACTAAACCAAAAGGACGATAAAAAATAGATTGTACATCCCAAACATTTACGATGCGCGCCATCAATTCTACTGGCGGAGCAAATAATAAAGCTGAAACTAAGGAGAAAATAAATACTGGCCAACGAGAATTTTTTAACCATAAAAAGTTTATGCAACTCGGAATAACTAATACAATAATAATTGAAATAATATAAATTGGTTTCCAAAATAAAACTAGCCTCAAAGCTAATAATAAATAGATACTAAGAAATAGTAATTTATGTAATTTATTTTTTGTCATTTATCTTATTAATAATATCTTTAACATCATCAACATTTAAAAAGACACCAAACGAAACTACTTGGTCATTAATTACGAGAACTGGAGCTGATTTCATTCCCAGGCTAATGATTTTTTGAATATCAGTAATATATTCTACTTCAATAAGAATATTCAATTCACGGACCGCTTCTTTGCTTATTTCATACAAACTATTACAAACAGCACAGCTAGTACCTAAAACTTGGATTGTTTTAATATTGTTCATATTTGTAATTATATCATAGATTCTTTGTTATTTTTTAAATTAAATTACTATTGACTAATTAAGGTTTTTTGTGTTAGTGTTTATTGATTATCAAGAAGATAATTTGTGTAATTTAAAAATTTAATAGTCATGAAAAAGTATCTTTTTCTCTCTCTGACTGGATTGTTCGCACAATCTATGTATGCGCAAGACGCTAGTGTAAAAATTCCTGACTTAAGGTTGGCGAGTTTTTTCGGTGATTCTATTGATGGATGGCACGTGCTACTCTATGGTTCTATCGTTATTTTAGTGACTTTAAGCCTCAGTTTACTGATGCGCGCTCAAGTTAAGAAAATAACCGCTCACAAGTCGATGACCACTGTATCGGAAACGATTTACGAGACTTGCAAGACTTATCTGAAACAACAAGGTAAGTTTTTATCAATTCTTTTTGTATTAACTTTTTCGGTGATTGTTTTTTATCTTTTTTTGACAAAAAATGATGCCTGGTCATTACCTACTACTATTTCATTAGTGCTTCTCTTCTCTGTGGTTGGAGTTGGTGGCTCATATGCGGTAGCTTGGTATGGTATTCGTTTGAACACTTGGGCTAACTCGAGAACAGCATTTGCCAGTTTAAAGAAGGATCCTTGGGAAATCGTAAAAATTCCATTACAATCAGGAATGTCAATCGGATTATTCCTAATCTCACTGGAGTTGGTAATGATGGTGGCTATTTTGTTATTTGTACCTCGTGAAATCGTTACCTATTGTTTCTTGGGATTTGCCATTGGTGAATCATTAGGAGCTTCGGTATTGCGACTTGCTGGCGGTATCTTTACTAAAATTGCTGATATCGGCGCTGATCTTATGAAAATTATTTTTAAGGTTGGTGAGGACGACCCTCGTAATCCCGCAGTGATTGCGGATTGTACCGGTGATAATGCTGGTGATAGCATTGGACCGACAGCAGATTCTTTCGAGACTTATGGAGTAACTGGTGTAGCTTTAATTTCTTTTATAGTTTTAGCTGTACCCGATATTCATCTTCAGGCAAAACTTATCGTTTGGATATTTGCTATGCGTTTTATTATGGACGTATTTTCTGGAATCTCTTATTTTATTAATAATTGGATTTCTAAGAAAAAATATAAAAACGATCCTAATTTTGATTTTGAAGAACCACTTACTAGATTAATCTGGATAGCGGCTATTTTCTGTATTACCATTAGTTTTGTATTAAGTTATTTTCTAATTGGTGATTTAGCTCATGGTCTCTGGTATAAGTTAGCGGGAATTATTAGTTGTGGTACTTTAGCGGCTCTGTTAATCCCTGAAGCGACTAAAATTTTTACTTCCCCAAATTCTACGCATGTCAAAGAAATTGTGACCGCGGGACGAGAAGGAGGTGCTTCTTTAGTAGCTTTATCCGGTATTACCGCTGGTAACTTCTCTGCTTATTGGGAAGGAATGTTAGTGCTAATTATTATGGCTTTTGGTTGTAGTATTGGTAGCTTACCTGGTATGGAACAAATTCCATATACACCAATATTTTCATTAGGTTTAGTGGCTTTTGGTTTATTATGTATGGGTCCAGTTAGTATAGCTGTTGATAGTTATGGACCGGTATCTGATAACGCTCAGTCTATCTATGAATTATCTCAAATTGAGAAAATTCCTGGAATCTCTGAAGAGATAGAAAAAGATTTTGGTTTTACACCGAATTTTGAAAAATCAAAAGAGTACTTAGAACGCAACGATGGCTGCGGTAATACTTTTAAGGCAACGGTTAAACCAGTGCTTATTACAACCGCCGTAGCTGGGGCAACCATAATGATCTTTTCGACCATTTTGTTGCTCAAAAAAGTAGGAATGTTAAATTTAAACTTAATAGAACCGGCCGTACTGTTTGGTTTGATTGCTGGTGGTGCGTTTGTATTTTGGTTCTCTGGAGCCAGTATTCAAGCGGTTATTACTGGTTCTTATCGAGCTACGGAATTCGTTAAGAAGAATATGGATTTAACAAAGACTGAAGCAAGTGTTGAAGATTCAAAAAAAGTAGTGGAAATATGCACTACTTATGCCCAAAAAGGCGCTTTGAATATTTTCATTGTTCTGTTTACCACGACATTGGCTTTTGCTTTTGTTGATCCTAATTTTTTCATTGCTTACTTATTTGGTGTAGCCGTATTTAGTTTATTCCAAGCAACATATATGGCTAATGCTGGCGGTGCCTGGGACAACGCCAAAAAAGTTGTCGAAGTGGAGCTTAAAGAAAAAAACACACCACTTCACGAAGCTTCTATAGTTGGTGATACGATTGGCGATCCTTTTAAGGACACGACTTCCGTATCTTTAAATCCGATTATAAAGTTTTCAACTTTATTTGGTTTATTGGCAATTGAAATAGCTGTTAAAATGGCTAATGTTGAAAATGGTATTACCTCTTATGGTTTAGTACATCACATTATCGCCGGAGTTTTCTTTGCTATTTCCTTATTCTTTATCCATCGCAGCTTCTATGGTATGCGAATTAAAAAGTAGTATATAACCCTTTAAAGAAAAGGCTGTTTCGAAACGAAACAGCCTTTTTTATTTATCCGCGACCTAAAGTATAAAACATGGCGATGGCCGATGCCAGCATCACGAAGAAGGTAATCCAAACAACAGAATTTGACAACCAACCACTGCGATAGTCACCCATAATTTTTTTATTACGAGCAATCTTAGCAATTAAAAATATTAATGGAACAGCCGCTACACCGTTAAAGACGGCAGTAAATACTAAAGCTTTAATTGGATTAATACCAATGAAATTAATCATTAAGCCAATAAGTGTAGCAATGGTAATTATCCCGTAAAAACCGTGGGCTTTTTTTAATTTCAAGTTTAAGCCCTCTTTCATATTAAAAGCTTCTGATAAGGCATAAGCTGCTGAACCAGATAATACCGGAATACCTAACAAACCTAAACCAATAATACCAACCGCAAAAATTAATTTAGCTAAAAAACCGGCGTAGGGGAAAGTTTGAACTAATGGTTCCAAGGCTTTAGCAGCATCAGCGGCTGTAGCGACATCAGTTAAACCATTATGATTTAAAACAGTAGCGGCTACGACAATAATAGACCAAGTAGCAAACTCTGAAAAAACCATGCCAAAAAAATTATCTAGACGTAAATTCCTAATAAAATTTTTACCAATCATTGGTTTACCAAACCAAGTTAATAAATGTTTAGACTTCTCTTCTTCAACTTCTTCAGAGGCTTGCCAGAAAAACATGTAAGGGGAAATAGTAGTACCTAGAACGCCGGTGATAATAAAGAAAAAGGCAAAGTTTAATTCTATATGAGGCATAAAAGTAGCCCTAAGAATTGTTTGCCACGGTTGACTGATAATAAAAACGGTAATTGGATAAGCTAATAAAGTTAAAGCAAGCCATTTTAATATTCTAGAATAAACCTTATAGGATGTGAAAATTTCTAAAATTAAAATCAAAGCTGTAAAGCCCAGAGTTAAAATAACAAAATTAACTGGAATAATAAGTTGAGCAGCAGCTGCTACGGCTCCAATATCAGCTCCAATGTTAATAGTATTAGCGACAACCACTAATAATACGGCAGCGTAAAGAACTTTCTTGCTGTAATTTTCTTTAATAACAGCTGCTAAACCACGTCCCGTAACAGCCCCAATTCTAGCACAAGCTTCTTGAATCGAAATCATTAAAGGCAACATCGCAATCGCTGTCCATAGTTGTCCGTAACCAAATTGAGCTCCAGTTTGGGTATAAGTAGCAATTCCCGATGGATCATCATCAGCCGCTCCAGTAACTATACCTGGTCCAAAAATAGTGAAGAATTTTTTTATTTTTTTTAAATTTATTTTCATGTTTATTATTTATTTTAAAATATATTCTAATAGCTCTGGAAATTTATCAGTTTTCATATGTCCATAAGTAAAGTGTCCTAAATTAGAAAACTCATGGTATGAAATGTTTGGAATTTCATTTTTAATAATCTCGACTGATTTTAAAACATCATCCTCATCATCATTAGATATTAGTAAATGAATTTCATTAGCCTTATCTTTAAAATTTTTATCAATTTCAAAATCAAAAAAAGATTGCGTATTTTCTTTTTCCGGATCAAGCCACGGAGCAACTAGGATTAATTTTTTAATTTTAATATTATTTTCCGATAACCATCTAATTAAGAATCCGCCGCCACAACTGTGACCAATAAGTATTGTTTCTTCGTTGATATCAAATCTTTCTAATTCCTGACTCCATTTTTTATAATCAGGGCTGTAAGCCTCTGGAATTTCTGGTGTTTGAGTGATGATGTCGTTTATTAGTAATTGTTTTTGAAGCCATGGCAACCAATGACTATTAGATAATGACGGATATTTATCATTGTAATATTCGTCTTTATCACAAGTACCATGGATGATAATTGCATTTTTCATAGGAATTATTTAGCATTTTATGTAATAAAAATAGCACAAAAGGTGCTATTTTGTCTATTTATCCTATTCATTTTCTATAAAAGGATCATCTATTTTGATGCTGCCAGCTTCAGCATCACTTAAGCCGGCGTAGAGAGTTGCTAAACCGTCACTGTGACGTACGAGACCGCCAGGAAAAATAACATCACTAAGTTCAGCTGTTTTTGATTCCCCGTTTGGAAAGTTTTTTCGAGTAGCAATAATTTTAATTGGAGTTGTTTTGTGATTAATCGGGTTATAAACAAAAGACATGGCGTAGTAATGTCTTATATTATTTGTGTCTCGATAAGCTACATGACCAATAATACCAATTTTACCATCAGGAAGTGGGTGCGCTTCGTTAACACCACCCCATTCTCCGTCAGCAAATTGATTTTCAATAATTTTGGCTTTAAGAATATTTTCAGCTGTTAACTCTTCAAGATTATTAAGCTCTGTATAGCCTATTTTGCCACCACCATTAGCACCTCCTTGCGGCCTGGTAAAAACACCAAGCTTACCATCAACTGGTGCTAAACGGATGTCTTTCATGCCCGAAGGACCACTAGCAAACTTTTGAAGCGATGAAAAATCGT
>Ga0302203_1001048_pt1 | contig 10331 bp, 7 predicted proteins | sample II_Fen_E1_1_FD_194576 | JGI IMG/M metagenome (GOLD analysis project Ga0302203, IMG submission 194576) | Peat permafrost microbial communities from Stordalen Mire near Abisko, Sweden - II_Fen_E1_2 | ecosystem: Environmental > Terrestrial > Soil > Wetlands > Permafrost | place: Sweden: Abisko...
CAGTTATTGAACCATTTTAAACCCCAAAGCTTCTCTCTCAAAGCGGCTGCAAAGGTAATGCTTATTTTTAAACTACCAAACTTTTTGAGAAAAATAATTTCTTTTCTGTTTGACACCTTTTTTCATTACCTAACTACCGTGCTTCTCTCTCAAAGCGGGTGCAAAAGTACTCACTTTATACATACAAACCAAATCATTTCAACTTTTATTGCTGCTCTAAAACATACTAAACACCATAAACTCCTGATAAAAAACTGATTCGAAGGGGAAATATTTTTCAAAAAAAAGAACATTAATCCATTAAAAAAACAAAAGCAGGAGATAAACACAGCAAATTAAGCGGAAAGGAAGAAGACATATGGACTTCACATGAGGAATTGCAGAGGAAATATAGAAAGAAACAATTGAATTAATTGAGGAATTTATCTTCAATACTACATTTTAAATCTAATTTTAAACGTTCAATATCCACTTTTTGTCCCAATTCTTTTTCCATAGAGGTAACTCCTTTATCGATAAAACCGCATGGATTGATATAATTGAAGTATTCCAGCTGCGTATTCACATTCAAGGCAAAGCCATGCATGGTAACGAAACGTGAACTTCGAACACCAATAGCACATATTTTTCGGCAAGTAGGCAACCCAACATCAATCCAAACTCCTGTTGCCCCATCCAAACGAGCAGATTGTATATTATATAATGATAAGGTATGAATAATGGCTTCTTCTATATAATGTATATATTGCTTTAATCCCAAATTAAAATTAGACAAATCGAAAATAGGATATCCCACTACCTGACCCGGCCCGTGATAAGTTATATCCCCTCCTCTATTGGTGTGCACAAAAGTGGCATTCTTTGTCTGAAGCTGAATATAGTTCAATAACATATTTTGTTCATCTCCACTTTTCCCAAGCGTATAAACATGAGGATGCTCACAAAAAACAAGAAAATTTTCTGTTGCCAGACCTTCACTCTTCCTTTCAACCGACTTAGAAAACAAAGCGTCTTGTTTTGACCATGCTTCATTATACTCTATCAGCCCCCAATCAACAAACTGTATCTGACTCATTTTCTTCTGTGCTTTTTGTGTTGTTTCTGATTTACAACCTTCTTGTCGAAATCCACCTGAGGTAATTTTCCCATGAGATATACAATTTGATTTTTTCGTCCCTGAATGTATCCGGATGGATTTCCTGCATTAAACTTACGGGGATTAGGCAAACAGGCAGCAATTGATGCAGCTTGTGACTTCGTCAGTTCTGAAGCATGTACTCCAAAATACTCCTGAGCAGCAGCTTCTACACCATAAATGCCATCACCCATCTCGATAACATTCAGGTAAGCTTCCATAATACGTTTTTTAGACCAGACAAGTTCAATCAAAACTGTATAGTAAGCCTCCAATCCCTTTCTAATATATGAGCGCTGTGGAAAAAGGAATACATTTTTTGCAGTTTGCTGCGAAATTGTACTCCCTCCTCTTATTCTCCGTCCATTCAGATTATGTTCAAACGCCTTCGTCATATCGTCGATGGAAAATCCGTGGTGTGTTAGAAATAAATTATCTTCAGAAGCAACCACAGCTTGTATCATATTGGGCGATATATTATCGATTGACACCCATTGCTTGCTGTTTTTAGGCATCTCACCCTGAGCAACTGACTCGACAGAACGAATAAACATGAGGGGAGTGATATATATAGGAGTAAACCAATCGATTATTACCCATGCAATACTGATTACAAAGAGAATAATCAATAGCTTTCGCAGGAAACGAAATAGTTTGTAACCAAATTTTCTTTTTATCGGAACATCGGAAATTCCGGTAGATATATCTGTTGTTGAATTTTCGGGCAGATCAGTCATATAAAAAATAGAAAAATAAAATTATCCGTTTTAAAACTATCGAAACAAATTAAACCAGTTTAAAACGCACACGCCAGCGATTATTTTCGAAATCGTGACTGATAATCTCAAATCGTCCTAATTCAGAAGTATTACTAACATGCTGACCAATACACGCACAGGCGTCGTAACCTCCAACCCGAATAATGCGCAAAGTTTCAGTGGCATCGACAGGTAATTTTGAAAGATCCACTAATTGAGCTGCATCTTTTCTATCCATAAAATCGATAGTTACCGGCAAATGCTGATTGATAATTGCATTTACATTGCCTATCAATTCTGAAATCTGATCCTCGGTGGGTGCTTGCGCCAATGCATAATCACACTTTGATTTTTTCTTTTCTATATGAGCATTCATCGAACGAGGACACCCAAACATCCGAATCATTGTCTGATTCAGAATATGCTCACAAGTATGCATTGGCTCGCAATAATCTTTCTTGGGTTGATTTATTACATTTTCCATTGATTCAACATAATTAGAATACAAAGATAATCAATCGAACTGAAAACAATAAAAAACGGACAATCCATTTCTGAACCATCCGTATTTTTATTTTCGCTGTTTTCATTATAGATTCAGAATGAGAGTTTTTTCACACCCATCCGTAATCCCATTTTTTAGGAGCGTCTCATATTATACCCCTGAACAACTATCAGAAGAAATTAAACTATGTCACTTGACAATCGGATCTTTATCTCTTCTTATATGAAGAACCGCCTTTATAGCTTGAGCTGCTACTTCTACGGTCACTTCCTCCTGAAGGACGGCTACTTCTATCACCTAAATCGCGGTTACGCCATGGTTTTTCACCGGCACCAGCAGTTGCTGCAGGACGAGATCCACGATCACCGCCTCTGTCGCCACCACGGTAACCACCTGATGAACGTGATTCACCACCACCATAACTACCGCGCGAACGATATTCAGATTTACGGCTACCACCACCTTCAAACGTTTTACTGCCTTTTGCTTCCGACACTTCCAATTCTGTTTGTCCTGCAAAAGCAGTAACTACTTTGTCAAGCTGATCGGCAAAAACATCAAAGAATGTAAATTTATTGGTAACTTCAATTGATCCGATATTGATTGATTTATCGCCTGTAACATCATTAATAATTCCCAGCAAACGTTTCGGATCAATACCTTCACGTTCTCCAACATTCATTTTCAGACGCACACGACCTCCCGGTTTTCCACCGCGTTCACCTCTTTCACCACGTTCTCCACGCTCGCTGCGTTCAGGCAGGTTTAAATCTTCAGCATTTTTATAGTAACTCAAAAAACGATTAAATTCCAGCGAGACGAAACGTTTCAGAAGTTCCTCTTTGCTCAGATACTCCAATTGTTTCATAATCTGAGGCATGTAAGTTTCGATTTGCTCTTCGCTCACTTCCACATTTTCCATGCGGTCGATCATAAAAAACAATTGCTTCTTACATACTTCCAATCCGTTTGGTATTTGTTCCTGAATAAAAGTTTTACGGAGCATACGCTCTATATCTTTAATTTTGAAACGTTCTTTCGAGTGAATAATCGAAACAGCTATACCTTTTTTATTGGCACGACCAGTACGACCACTACGGTGTGTATAAATTTCCACGTCATCAGGTAAGTTATAATTGATTACGTGTGTCAAATCACTTACATCCAATCCACGTGCAGCCACATCAGTTGCAACCAACAACTGGATATTGCGGTTACGGAATTTTTGCATCACTGTATCGCGTTGGGCTTGCGACAAATCACCGTGAAGTGCATCGGCATTATAGCCATCGTGCATTAATTTATCGGCAACTTCTTTGGTTTCCATGCGGGTACGGCAAAATACAATACCGTATATATCCGGATTTAAATCCACAATACGTTTCAACACTAAATAACGTTGTCTGGCTTGCGATACATAATAAATATGTTCTACATTTTCAGATCCCGCATTTTTTGTTCCAACGGTTATTTCTTCGTAATTTTTCATGTAACGCTTAGCTATATTAGCTATTTCTTTTGGCATAGTAGCCGAGAAAAGCATAGTACGGCGCGTATCAGGAGTACGTTCCAGAATAGTTTCAATATCTTCTTTGAAACCCATGTTCAACATTTCATCCGCTTCATCTAAAACCAGGAATTCTACACCTCCCAATTCTATTTTTCCACGTTCAATTAAGTCGATAAGACGACCCGGAGTTGCAACAATAATCTGAGGAGCAGTATCCAACTGACGAAGTTGTGTGCGAATATCTTCACCACCATACACCGCCACAATACGCATTCCGCGCATGTTTTTGGAATAACCTTTTAAATCGTTAGCAATCTGGATACACAATTCGCGTGTCGGGGACAACACAAGGGCTTGTACCTGCTTACGACTTGCATCAATCATGTTCAATACCGGCAACCCGAAAGCTGCTGTTTTACCTGTTCCGGTTTGAGCTAATGCCACTAAATCGGCAGTTTGTTCTAACATGAACGGGATAGTTTTTTCTTGCACGGGCATAGGTTGCTCGTAGCCAAGTTCTTCGATGGCCGATAAAATATCGTCCTTCAAATTCAATTCTCTAAATGTCATTTGTTTGTTTTTAGTACACGTTTACGAGTAGTCATCCGGCGATATTTTTATGAGAATGAATTCGCTCTGAATTCAACTACTCATAGAACCCTCATGTACATTTCATTCTTAGAAAAAGAAGGAAAATTGGATTCGGGCTTCATTCGTTTCAAAAACGTGTACCCTTTTTTAAGCAGACTGCCCTAGTTAAAGCAGTATAAATCGGATATTTACTCACAACGTATAGTTGTTTATAAATCGGGTGCAAAGATAGTAAAATTATTCAATAAATATACACCTCACTTTAAAATAAATGTAACATAACTTTTAAAGGTATAAATGTTTGGATATTCTAACCATATATTTACTTGTATTATTGAAATTTTTCATTAATTTTGTCAGCGATTTTCCCCTGAAACATATATTTGAATATCAAACAATTATAACTATACAGAACATGAAACCAATGATCAAAAGTCCTTTGCAAATTGCACGTGCAAGCTACCAACCAAAGTTGCCCACTGCACTTAAAGGCAATGTTGTTTTAAAAGAAGGTGCAGCCACTGAATCGGTTGCTGACCAAGCTGACATTAAAACGCTGTTTCCTAACACTTACGGAATGCCGCTAATCTCTGTTGAAGCCGGAGCAAAAAAAGACTATCCTACAGTAGCTGCCGGTGTTATTTTGTCGGGCGGACAAGCTCCTGGGGGACACAATGTAATTTGCGGATTATTTGATGGATTAAAAGCACTTAATCCAAACAACAAATTATATGGTTTTCTGGCTGGCCCAAGCGGATTGGTTGATCACAATTATATCGAACTTACAAAAGAAATCGTTGACGAATACCGCAATACCGGTGGTTTTGATATTATCGGTTCAGGTCGTACCAAGCTTGAAGAAGAATGGCAATATGACAAAGGAACTGAAATTTGCAGAAAACTAGGCATCAATGCTATCGTTATTATCGGAGGAGATGATTCAAATACAAATGCGTGTGTGTTAGCAGAATACTATTCTCAGAAAAAAAACGGAATTCAGGTAATTGGTTGTCCTAAAACCATCGATGGCGATTTGAAAAACGAAATGATTGAAACTTCTTTCGGTTTTGATACAGCATGTAAAGTATATTCAGAATTAATCGGTAACATTCAACGCGATGCCAATTCTGCTAAAAAATACTGGCACTTTATTCGTTTAATGGGACGCTCGGCTTCACACATTACACTTGAATGCGCTTTGCAAAGCCAGCCAAACATCTGTATTGTATCAGAAGAAGTTGAGGCTAAAAACCAAACATTGAATGATGTAGTGGACGATATTATTAAAGTTATAGTTCATCGCGCTGAGCACGGGTTAAACTTCGGAACAATCTTAATTCCTGAAGGTCTGATTGAGTTCATCCCTGCAGTGAAAAAATTGATTGCTGAACTGAATGATTTATTAGCACACAACGATGATTTCAACGCGCTGAACACAGATGAAGAAAAACGTCAATATGTAAAAGGTATGTTGAGCCCGATTAGTGCTGAGGTTTATCGCAGTCTGCCAAAAGGAATTGCAAAACAATTAACACTGGATCGCGACCCACACGGTAACGTTCAGGTGTCTTTGATTGAAACTGAAAAATTATTAATCGAAATGGTTGCTAAACGTTTGGCTCAATTAAAAGCCGAAGGTTCTTACAAAGGCAAATTCTCAGCTCTTAATCACTTCTTTGGCTACGAAGGCCGTTGTGCTATTCCTTCAAACTTCGATGCAGATTACACTTATTCATTAGGTTATACCGCTTCGGTTCTTATCTCTGAAGGAAAAACGGGATACATGTCTTCAGTTCGTAATCTGACCGCTCCTGCTGCCGAATGGATTGCAGGTGGTGTGCCTATCACCATGATGATGAACATGGAAAAACGTCACGGAAAAATGAAACCGGTTATTCAGAAAGCATTGGTTCAGCTTGATGGTGCACCATTCCAATACTTTGCGAAACATCGCGAAAGCTGGGGTGATGAAAAATCGAGCTACATCTATCCGGGTCCAATCCAATATTACGGACCTACTGAAGTCTGCGACCAACCAACAAGAACATTATTGCTGGAACAAGAAAAATAACAACTTCACCAGTTTATACTAAAAAGAACGGATTTGCCCAAAGGTAAATCCGTTCTTTTTATATATTTACGGCTGTATTATTTGATAATTGAGTGGAAATGTGTAGCTTTGAGAAATAAAACCGAAATAATATGTTGCTTCTCCTATCGCCTGCAAAAATACAGAATTTTGAACCTCAAAACGTTGTAAAGAAATATACTCAACCACAATATATGGATGAGGCAGAATTACTCATCACCAAAATTAAAGAATTATCTCTATCAGAACTAGCCAAATTACTGGAAGTAAACAGCAGTCTGGCTCAACTTAATGTTGACAGACATTTCAACTGGCAGCGACCATTCACGGTAAAAAATGCGAAACAAGCTGTCTTTGTGTTTAACGGGGAGGTCTTTCATGGATTGGACGCAAAAACGCTGTCAACTGAAAATCTTGAATATCTTCAGTCTCATTTGCGCATTTTGTCGGGACTATACGGAATTCTTCGCCCATTTGACTTGATTCAACCTTATCGATTGGATGTCAGCACAAAACTAAAAACTGATGCCGGGAATAATTTATACGCATTCTGGGGAAATAAAATTACAGAAACTTTAAATAAAGCAATTAAAGCTTCGGGAGGTTCTCAGACTTTACTGAATCTGGCTTCGGGAGAATACATGAAATCTATCAATAAGAAACTGCTTCAAGCCACTGTGATAGACTTTGACTTTTTGCAATACAAAAACGATGAATACAAACCTATAGTTATATACATCAAAAAAGCCCGGGGAATGATGGTACGATATGTAGTTGAGAATAAGATTGACAATGTGGAAGATTTGAAAGGATTTAATGCGGAAGGTTATTGGTTCAGTCCACAGTTGTCGACAAAAACCAAATTTGTTTTTACCCGTTGATATATTCTGCTCAAATCCAGAAAATTAATAAGTATTGCAAACAAAAAAAGACCAGATATATATCCGGTCTTTTTTTGTTTGCAATTAGATTCACTCTAAATCCAACGTACATAGCAGAAATCCTGACGATGAGGAAGATCCTCATTTTTAGGGAACATACGGAAACCATACTTAAATGAACCCGCCATGTTCAACTGATAATCAATACTGTAAAATAATTTTGTACCTTCCGTTTTTACCAGTTTAAGTTCTTCTACATTATAGAGCGTATCCACATTGTTTTTTCCCAATTTAGTAGCAACTAATTCTATTCCAATACCTTTGTCATTAATTTCATGAACATCAATCACTATATTGATTGTGTTGATTTCACCAACTTGTGGATTATGAATTAATTTATCGGGTACATCCATTGTAACTATCTGAATTCTATCCCAACCTGCAGCAACTTTTTCTTTCCAAGCAGTAATTTCTTTTGCTTTGGCATAATCGTTTGTTTTTAACAATGCTGATCGCGTAGCCAGCTTGGTATAAAAACGAGCGATATAATCATCAATCATACGCTTTGTTGTAAAACGAGGTGTAATTAGAGCTAACGAATTTTTGATAACCTGTATCCACTCGGGCGAATATCCTTTAGTGTTTTTTGCAAAATATAATGGAATAATTTCATTCTCCAACATACTGTAAATTGTTGCAGCATCTAATTGATCCTGGTGTATATCATTTTCATAAGTACGCTTTTCGGTCAATGCCCAACCTGCACCTTTTACGTATCCTTCCAACCACCAGCCATCTAGAACGGAGAAATTCAACACTCCATTCATTTGAGCCTTTTCACCTGAAGTACCTGAAGCCTCTAATGGGCGAGTCGGTGTATTTAACCAGATATCAACCCCACAAACCAGACGTTTTGCCAATCGCATATCGTAGTTTTCGAGGAAAATAACTTTTCCAAGGAACTGAGGCATACGTGATATTTCGATAATACGTTTAATCAAACCCTGTCCACCACCATCAGCAGGGTGAGCTTTTCCTGTAAACAAGAATTGAACAGGATGAAGAGGATCATTTACAATTCTTTCTAATCGTTCCAAATCAGTGAACAGCAGATGTGCACGCTTGTATGTAGCAAAACGACGACCAAATCCAATTATCAATGCATTCGGATTGATAGCTTCCAAAACAGATACAATGCGCGATGGATCGCCTTGATTTTTCAGCCAATTTTCACGGAACTGATCTTTAATATAATCTATCAGTTTTACTTTCAAACCCATACGGGTATGCCAAATTTCTTCATCAGGAATTTTATACACACCTTCCCAAATTTTCATATTAGACTGATCGGCATAAAACGCCTTTGTAAAATATTTTTCGTAAATTGCTTTCCAATCGGAAGAAGTCCATGTTGGTAAGTGTACGCCGTTCGTTACATAACTTACATGTAATTCTTCGGGGAAATAACCTTTCCAGATAGGATTGAACATTTCCTGTGAAACTTTTCCATGCAGCCAGCTTACACCATTCACTTCCTGGCATGTATTACAAGCAAAGGTACTCATGCTGAATTTCTCGTTATGATCTCCCGGATGCTCGCGCCCCATATCGATAAAGTCATCCCAACTCAATTGAAGTTTAGCCGGATATTCGCTCATGTATTTTTGGAATAATCCTTCTTCAAAGCTGTCATGTCCGGCAGGAACCGGCGTATGAACCGTATAAAGCGAACTAGCACGAACAATCTCCAGAGCCTGATTGAAAGTCAGATTCTTATCTGCAATCAGATCAACCAAGCGTTGGGTATTTATCAGTGCAGCATGTCCTTCATTACAGTGATAAACTTCTTTCTCTATTCCCAGTTTTTTCAGAGTCAGAATACCACCAATTCCAAGCATAATCTCTTGTTTCATACGATTTTCCCAATCACCACCATAAAGTTGGTGTGTAATAGAACGATCGTATTCACTATTCATATCGTTATCGGTATCAAGCAAATAAAGAGCTATACGCCCAACCGAAACTTTCCATACGTGCGAGTAAACTGTACGTCCCGGATATGGAACTTCAACTACTATCGGCTCATCATTAGCATCTTTCACTTGCTGAATTGGCAAATTATTAAAATTTTGAGCCTCATAAACAGCAACTTGCTGACCATCTACAGATAATGATTGAGTAAAATAACCATAGCGATATAAAAATCCGACTGCAGTAAGGTCTACGTTGCAATCACTTGCTTCTTTCAGATAATCTCCGGCCAATACGCCCAAACCTCCTGAATAAATCTTTAGAACTTCGGTGAGTCCGTATTCCATACTGAAATAAGCTATCGAAGGTACTTTCGTATTTTTTGGAACATTCATGTAAGCCTGAAAATCATCATAAACAGCATCTACTTTTTTAATGAATGCGGCATCCTGACCTAAAGCAACCAGTTTTTCGTAATTCAAAATATTCAGTAGTAAAACAGGATTTGATGAAGCCTCTATCCAAGCCTGTTTATCTATTTGACGAAACAGACTTTTAGCATGACTATTCCATGTCCACCAGATATTTTGAGCAATTTCATCTAATTTATTCAAACTCGCAGGTAAGTATGACTTTACACTGATTTCCTTTAAGTTTACGTCATTGACATTGTTAACTTTAATTTTCATATGCTTTTATCTATTTAGTAACTAATACGTTATTCAAAAATCAATATTCAAGAAAGCAATTATTATATTTTATTGATAAATTTCAAGACAAAAATAAGCAAAATACGAAATGAACAGATAACAACATACTCAATAAAATAGATATTCATTTCAAACGATTGCAGAGAATTAAGGTATTTCAATGCAGGAAAGACAAAAGCTA
>Ga0302203_1001091_pt1 | contig 10095 bp, 6 predicted proteins | sample II_Fen_E1_1_FD_194576 | JGI IMG/M metagenome (GOLD analysis project Ga0302203, IMG submission 194576) | Peat permafrost microbial communities from Stordalen Mire near Abisko, Sweden - II_Fen_E1_2 | ecosystem: Environmental > Terrestrial > Soil > Wetlands > Permafrost | place: Sweden: Abisko...
AAAATCAGAATATAAACTTTATATTGGGTCAGGAAAATTACATTAATTCAGTAAACTATGTTTTTCAGGATATTGAAGCCTTTCCAAGAACGTACATGTCGGCTGATGTCTGGAACAATCTGGGAGCCGGAACAACGGTTTCCAATACACCCTACTTTTATCCTGATTACAAGAAATTTTCCTATTTCGCCCGTGTAAATTATGAAATCAAGAACCGGTATTTACTGGCTGCTTCTGTTCGTGCAGATGGTTCCAGTAAGTTCCAGAAAGATCCATGGGGTATCTTCCCGTCTGTGTCTGCCGGATGGAGAATAACAGAAGAACCGTTTATGCGTGGTTCGGAGGGTTGGCTGTCAAACCTTAAATTACGGGCAGGTATTGGTGAAGCCGGAAATGATAATATTCCTGCTTCAATGTTTACCCGGGGATATACATCTTCTTACTCCAGCTACGTTCCTACTTCGATCTACTCGCACATACTTACAGATGGAACTACATTGGCCAATCCAGATTTAAAATGGGAAACGACGGTCACCAGGAATGGCGGTCTTGATTTTGGATTCTTTAAGAACAGGATCAGTGGATCGGTGGAAGTTTATTCGAATACAACTTACGATGCATTGCTTAATATGACCATTAGTGGTTCTTATTCCAATATATGGGAAAACGTAGCATCTACTTCCAATAAGGGACTTGAAGTTAATTTAAATACAGCCATTGTTCAATCAAAAGACTTTAATCTGAATTTCGCATTCAATATCAGTTTTAATCAGAATAAAGTTCTTAAACTAGGTAACTTAACCAGTTATAATTTCAACGAAGCATGGACCAGTTATTCTTCCGCCTCAAACAGTTATACCGTGACACCAGGTCAACCGGTGGGTTTAATCTACGGGTATGTGAGCGATGGAATGTATAATGCCAGCGATTTTACGTGGAATGGGTCAAAATGGGTTATGAATTCCACCAAATATTCGAACTATAATGCTACCACGAAAGTCTATTCGGATGCAAGTGGCAACAAGTTTGTCGATAACAGTAGCCTTACAGGACTCACCTGGGGTCCTGGAGCCATGAAATTAAAAGATCTGAACGGTGATGGGCAGATTACCGACGCCGACCGCACACAAATAGGGAATACAAATCCAAAACACTTTGGGGCATTCTCTTTTACTGCAAATTACAAAGGATTTGATGCGACTGCGAGTTTCAACTGGGTATACGGCAACAGCATTTACAATGCCAATAAAATCGAGTTATCATCAGAATACTACAAGTACCGGAATATGTTAGCTATTACAGCCAATACATATACCCAGATCGATTGGACAACTGGTAACCGGGTTATTGACCCGGCAGCATTAACCGCCATGAATACAAACGCCACCATGTGGGCTTCACCAACAGGTCAATATGTCGTCACTTCGTGGGCAGTTGAAGATGGATCGTTCCTGCGACTAAATAACCTGACGGTAGGATATACCTTGCCCAAAAGACTGACTACTAAATTTTACATTCAAAAACTCAGATTGTATGCAACAGGCTATAACTTGTTTATCCTGACAAAATATACTGGATATGACCCCGAAGTAGATACACGTCGTACTACGCCGGCAACCCCCGGGGTTGATTATTCCGCTTATCCAAAAAGCCGCTCGTATAATGTTGGAGTTAACATAACCTTCTAAAATCATACTATAATGAAAAAAATAAATATATTTAAACTAATGCTTGGGATTATCAGTTTTTCTTTATTCTCCTGCAATGAAGAATTGGTGGTATCCAGTAAATCGTTGTTAAGTGATGATCAGGTTTTCAATAATACTGATTCCACAAAAGCTGCCATCTCAGCCATCTACGATATTTTTGGTCAGAACAATTCGTATCGTAACCGATTCTGGTTGCAAATGGGAGAAAATACGGATATTGAATACAGGTCAGGATGGTCATCAGCCACCTCGATAACCATTTCAAAGTCGGATGATTATATCGCACTTTACAGCACTACTTCCGCCATGCCTGATGGATATAGTAACTCCGGAGCAGACAACCCGTGGAATCGTCTTTACCAGGGCATTGAACGATCCAACCTGGCTATTGCCGGAATCCGAAAATATGGAAGCCCAGCTGCCGGCAACGATATGGGCCATTATTTAGGAGAGGCACTGACTTTGCAGGCTTTTTTCTATTATGATCTGATTAAATGGTGGGGTGATGTACCTGCATGGTTTGAACCTATGACCCAAGCAACCATTTATATCCCGAAAACAGATCGGGATACCATTTACAACCACATTATTCGCAATTTACAGGAAGCTATTCCATTATTGTACAGTGCGAATACCTCACTGGCCAATACGGTTAAAATGGCGAGTAAGGATGCTGCGCGCGGATTATTGGCCCGTATATGTCTACAGGCTGCAGGATATTCTATGCGCCCGAATGGAACAAGTGATGCTAAAATAACGAATACAACTATTACAGAAGCCCGTAGAACTGAACTTTACACGATAGCACGTGAAGCCTGCCGGGGTATTATAACTGATGGACATTATGCTCTCGCCAGTAATTTTAAGAACATCTTTTACGATCAATGCCAGGATGTTGAAACTCATGGACGTGAAACCATTTGGGAAATTCCATACAAAATGGGTACCCGGGGACGGATGGTTTATAATTTAGGATTACCCCGTGACGCGGATGGTGTAAACAACACCACCGTAAGTATTGGAGGGCAATTTAAAGTTATACCTAGTTTTTTCTATGATTATAATGTAAATGACACCCGTCGTGACATTACAGTTGTTCCGTATAAAATTCAAAAGAATTCCACTTTAGGGGTAATGGAACAGAATGTATCCTCCGGAATTACAGGTTTCAACATTGCAAAATGGCGTGCTGAATGGGTGAAAACTCCTATTTCAGGTACTGATGATGGCGTATCGCCCATTGTATTACGGTATGCTGATGTGCTGTTGATGTTTGCCGAAGCCGATTTATATTTAAATGGAAGCGAGGGGGCAGGATACTTTAATATGGTTCGTCGCCGGGCATTCGGGCAAGCAATTAATACTGTTTCCCCTTACGATTTGCCACTCACGCTGGATAATATCAAACAAGAAAGAGCCTTTGAATTTTGTGGTGAAAATATCCGTAAATATGATTTGGAACGTTGGGGTATGCTAAAAACGGGGATCGACAAGGCTGAAAGTAACCTGACAGCTTTACGAGATGGAACCGGAGTGTATTCGAATGTACCTGCCACTATTTATTATAAATACCCTGATGCTTCAAAGGTAACTTATCCTACCCCGGGTGAAAGGTCCATAGTGATTTACGGATTGCAAAGAGGAGAAACCGACGACAAGACAGTAACGGATCCACAAGGTGGATGGACAAAGAAAACGTGGACTCAGGGAACTACCGGTACCGGTGCCAGTCTTGAAATGTATTTAAGTGACGGATTTATCTCTCATATGTATTTTATGGATCCTGACAAGCACCAGTTATTGCCGATCATGCATCAAATAATCAGTGTGAGCAATAATACATTGAGTAACGATTATGGGTACGCTAATTAAATCGAATCTGTATTCAATATGCATTCTCCAAAAATCAATTAACTTATAAATTTCTGAAAAATGAAAAAAATAAAAAATAGTTCTATACTGGCAATTTTTACGATCATCTTGGCTTTTGGAGCTTTTTCCTCGTGCAAAGATGATCTGAATTTACAAAGTCTGCCTTATTTATTCAGACCTATTGGTTTCAATGCTTCTGTGAATAAAACAGTAGTTACAATATCCTGGGCTGCGGTAGACAGTGCCAAGTCGTATACCCTGCAGGTAAGTACCGACAGTTTGTTTGGGAGTAAACTGGTTGATACCACTACTACCAAGCTATCGTATACCAAAGAGTTAGCCGGAGAAACGAAATTCTTTGCCAGGGTACGTACAAATGCAGCAGACACAGCTAAAAATTCCAAGTTTAATAATAAATTCTCGGATGGTACCTATTCTTTTAAAACGCCAAAGGAGAATATCTTTTTGGGTTATGGAACCAGTAATAATACCGGAGTTCTCTATAGCGCATACATGACTAATGTAAATACATTGGATGTTAAATGGACACCAGGTGCCAATGCTACGCATTTGATTTTAACCTCCTCGGATGGCAGTACCAGGGATTCAGTTGCTATTTCAAGTACCGAAGCGGTTGCCGGAGAAAAAGTCATTGCAGGTCTGTCCAACTCAACCTGGGGTATTAAAATTTTCAATAAGACAATCCTTAGAGGTACTACTTCCGGAGTTGTCGAAGGGGATTTATTGCCTGCAGGAAGTGATTTAACTACCGCGATTACCAATGCTGTTGCCGGTCAGGTGATTTTACTTGCCCCGGGTACAGTATACTCTACGGGAACAGGGACGTACCGTTTTAGTAAAAATATTAAAGTCAGAGGATTATCCACATCCAACCGGGCAGTACTCTGTATGACCAGTGGTGCAACTTCTACATCCAGTGAATTAGGATTCGTTGATGGTTCATCTATGGATTATGTGAAATTTGAGAATGTTGATTTCACGGGATATTGTGATAATAATGTGGCTTCTACCAAAATCGGGTACCTATTCAATAACAATGTATTAACAACAGTAAAATCCTTGTCGTTTACCAATTGCAACCTGCATAATTACGGCAATACTCCAATGCGTTTGCAAGGTGCAAAATCACAATCAATTGACACTCTATCTTTTAATGGGTGTGTAATTAATGAAGTTGGATATGCTGCTACTTATGCCGTTGTAAACACGAATACAAATGATAATTTCAAGAATATCTATTTCTCAAATTGTACGGTTTATAATTTCAAGAATGGGTTTATTGTTCGGCAAGCCTCAGCTAGTATCGCTGTTACAATGGGTACTGTTAGTATTACAAACTGTACCATCAACCAAGGCATTCAGGATCCTGCAACAATGAGATATTTAATGGACTTAAACCTAGTAACAATAACCGGAGGTATTACAGTTAAAAATTGCATATTAGGACTTACCGGTTCAACGGCAGGTGCTTCAGGAATACGTTCTACCATTGCAGTTACCTCTATTAATAATACAGGTAGTTATTATACGAGTGATTATGTGGATGAAACGTTAGTAGGCACTGCGTCATATTCTATTAAATCAAGCATGTCGGCTTATTCAGGTGCATCTACATCATTATGGAATAGCCCTACTACCGGTGACTTTACTCTGAAAGATACATCTTTCAAGGGTAAAGGTGTTGCCGGGGACTTAAGGTGGTATTGAAACAATTATCCGAGACAGGTGCCTTGTCTGAGGCATCTGTTTCGGAATTAAAAGAACTACTTTTATTTCTTTCGTATTGAATTTTTATATTCATTATATTTTCAACTCCCAGACATTTCTCTTAAATCATTCAAATTAAAGTCCTGCGATGTATTTATTAAAAAAACCAACCAGACTGATAGGTATTTTAGTGTTGATTTTTAGTTATGCTACTATAGAAGCAAAAAATAGCTACGACTATCTTTACGCAAATTTACCTTTTTCCATGCCTAAGGTGGAAGCACCTGTTTTTAAGAACAATACCGTTTCTATTTCTGATTTCGGAGGATTAGGCGATGGGTATACCCTTAATACAGAAGCGTTCAAAAAGGCAGTTAGTGCACTTTTCCAAAAGGGAGGGGGACAACTCACAGTGCCCGCAGGAGTATGGTTTACAGGACCTATTGAATTAATGTCTAATGTCAATCTGCACCTGGAAAAAGGGGCACTTATCCTGTTTTCCCCGGACTTTAATTTATATCCGTTGGTTAATACTATTTTCGAAGGCTTGGAAACACGCCGTTGCCAATCGCCTATATCTGCCAGAAACGCCGTGAATATAGCCATTACGGGAGAAGGTTCCATCAATGGCTCAGGCGAAGCATGGCGTCCGCTTAAAAAGGTAAAGGTTACCGATAATTACTGGAAGAAGGTTGTAAATTCAGGAGGAGTGTTGAAAGATCCCACTTATTGGTTTCCATCAAAAAGTTCTCTGAAAGGAGAGTCTATCAGTGATCAGAATGTGCCACGCGGAAAACTGAGCGATTCAGCCTGGATTGAGGTCAGAGACTTCCTTCGTCCGGCCATGATTAACTTTATCGAATGTAAAAACGTGCTGTTGGAGGGAGTCCTGTTTGAAAATTCTCCCAGTTGGAATATCCATCCACTTATGTGTACCAATGTGATCATCGATCATATAGCCGTTCGTAATCCCAGTTATGCACAAAATGGCGATGGCATTGATGTAGAGTCAAGTAAAAATGTGTTGATCATAAACAGCAGTTTCGACGTAGGTGACGATGCTATTTGCATAAAATCAGGGAAAGATGAGGAAGGCAGACGCCGTGCGCGTCCTGCAGAGAACATTCTTGTTGACAACTGCAAAGTATTTAAAGGCCATGGAGGATTCGTTGTCGGGAGTGAGATGTCCGGAGGGGTACGCAATATATCAGTTAGTAATTGCCAGTTTCTGGGTACTGATGTAGGCCTTCGTTTCAAGAGTAACCGTGGTCGTGGCGGACTTGTCGAAAACATTTATATTCGTGATATTTATATGTTTGATATTGTAACCGATTCATTCCTGTTCGATTTGTATTATGGAGGGAAATCAGCTTCCGAATCATTGGATGATCGGGATACGTCTGCGGTTGAAGTAAAAAAGACACCTGTTACGAAAGAAACGCCTTCATTCAGGAATATCTATGTTACAAATATCGTCTCCAGAAATGCCCGAAGAGCCATGTTTTTTAACGGACTACCCGAAATGAATATCTCCAACATTAATGTTGAAAATGCTATTATTTCGTCCCAATACGGAGCGGTAATTTGCGAATCGGATGGCATTAAATTCAGGAATGTGCATATCATGCAACAAACCGGTGCAGCATTGACCCTTCAAAATGTAAAGAACTTTGACCTGAAAGATTTTATCTATCCGGAGAACCGGTCCGAAGTAGTAAAGATTATAGGCAAATCACAAAACATACAACTTCCGGCTTCGATTAAAAAGGATAAGATTGTGGGAATGAACTAAAACAAAGCATGAGTGGAATATGAAAAGCTGCAAGTTGTAACAACTAAAAATAGGATTATAGAGTTTGTTTGAATAATAGTTTGATAAGAAAATTGTTTTTAGTATTGAAGCGTGCCATCGGGATGATGGTGCGCTTCTTTTTTTTAAGCCTGTTGTCGCTCAAAGGGCACAAAAGCATTTCATTAAATTGATTATAACGAAGATGTTGTGAAAACAGGTCTGAATTTCCAGGAACGAATGGAGATATCATGAACTTGTTTTCTTAGTTTTATTCTTTTTTAAATCCCAATACAACGAATCCTATCAACCTTTCATTTTAGGCATAAAGTGGGATCAAAGAGACTTTCAAGAGGGTTGAGAGAGGGTTCATTGAGGTTTACCTCTCCTAACCCTCTCTCAACCCTCTCTCAACCCTCAATGAACCCTCAATGAACCCCCTCTCAACAGCAAACAGATGGTGCCTGGATTCCGAGGATTCAATTTTGAAAAAGTGTTGCAAATTCTTACAGTTTTCCTTCAATCCGGAAAAATCTGTTAAGATTTTCGGCAGGTGAACATGCCGGCAGGAATGAGTAGTTTTTCAGCAACCCCGACTTAGATTATTTCATTAATTCTTAAGAGGAGATGAATATATCTGCCACAACATATCCAACAGAACCATTTTCTGATATTTACTAAGACCAAATGCAAATTCGAGACTTATTCGGCGGTTACAACGTCAGATACTCAGGAATCCTACCAGTGTGTATTTTGCTTTCATTAGCCCCATACACTTTCGATTTCGAACCTTTATACCGCGAAATATACAATTGCATAGTTGTGATGCCGAATTGCGCAAAATCGAGCTTATAATCATTCATAATATGTTATTTGCCGGGTAATTGGCATGCATAGAATTTCCTGCATTCCCAAAGCATTTTAAGCAGGGCTATACATTGTAATCAGTTGTGGCAGTGAATAGACAGGCTATATTCGGTATAAATCTTGTTGGTCAGGGTTACCACACAAAAAAGGCGATGCCTTAGTAGCACCGCCCCGAATGAGATATTGGAATGTAAAGTTTAGATAAAGATCTTCAGGGAATCGTTTAGTCCGGCTGCCCGCACGATATAAACTCCTTTTTGGAAATTAGAGGTTGAAATGGAAGTTGTCGAACTGGCAACTTTCTTGCCTAGTACATTATATATTTCCAGAGACAATCCTTTGGGGTTTAAGATTTCTGTTCCGTTAAAGGAGACTCCTTTGTCGGAAAGAACCGGGTTTAATGCGGTGGTAACTGCATCTGTGCCTGTTTTTATTGAATTTATAATACATCCACCTGAAGCAACGAAAATCGCTTCAGTGGTAGTTGCCGTATATTTCCAAGTGGAATAAGCATAACCTATAGAGGGTTTTACCGCAAGTGCTGGGTTGCTTGCATCTGCAGTTGCACCAGTTACTGTAAAGGTATGAGCAGTACTACCTTTTGAACCAATTGAAAATACAATCAAATCACCATTTGTAAGCCCTGAAATTTTCAACTTTCTATTACTTCCATCGAAAATAAATGCTCTTTCCGATCTTTTGTAAAGAAGACCTTTTTTACCTGCATCAGCATTAGTTTGACTATCCTTGTAACTAAAAGTCAAAGCTGCACCCGCTGTCACATTTGTTGCAGTGTAAGAAAAAGGAACAAAATTGTCCTCTAGAATTGTTGTGACATTAACAACTGTATCTGATCCTGACAAATAAATACTACTTAGAGGATAAGGTGCCGCAGTTGCAGTAGGAACAGGAACAATATTAAAAACATAAGAAGTAGCACCTGCACATATTGCAACCACAAAAGCAAAAGCAAATAGTAATGTTTTTTTCATAATGATTATTTTTAAAAAGTTATTAAATTTGTTTGAATTAACGATACAAATATAGGATATATGATTAGAATCTATGTGGATTATTAAATTAAATCTGTGCAATTTTTGACTGATCATTAAAATTTCAGATGTATCATCTGGTTTTACACAATCTATTTCTTATTTTTGCAATGTATTACACCTTTTTTCTTTTAAACGACATTATGAAAAGATTGTTTTTGCTTATCAGTAGTTTACTGTTTGCGATATTTTCATCTGCGCAATATCATTTCTCCTTTTCTCATTTCACGTCCGATAACGGGTTGTCACAAAACAGCATTACCGCCATGATGAAGGACCATAAGGGATATCTGTGGTTTGGTACACGGGATGGGTTGAATAAGTTTGATGGCATTAATTTCACACTGTATAACTCCAAGCCTGATAACCGCTTGTCGGTGTTGAGTAATCGGATCTTAGATGTTAAAGAAGATAGCCGGGGACACATTTGGGTAAAAACATATGATGAAATTGTCTATCGGCTGGATCAGTCCTCGGAAGAGCTTATCCGCATAAAAAAACCGAACGGTCAGCCAGTAAACGATAAGATACGTGAGATCTACATGCTTCCTTCCGGTGTTATCTGGCTTGCGACGTTTGATAAAGGATGTTATAAGGTAATACTGGATGAAAAGACCCGTAACCTTGTTGCGATAATCTTTGATAAGAACCATCACACACTCCCCAATAATACGGTAAGAGGGATTTTCCAGGACAATGAACGCAATACCTGGTTTCTTACTCAAAGCGGATTAAGCTGCATTGAATCGACAGGAAAGACGATGCTTTATTTTGAAAAGCAGCCTTTCTATTCGTTTATTGAAAACAGTAAACGAATCATGTTTGGGGGTGCAGGCAAGATTTTTCAGTATGAAAAAAGATCGAGGACTTTTAAAACCATTGAATTACCGGACAAAGCAATTGTAACGAACTTGGCTAATTTTAACCCGAACTACTTTCTTTTTGCCACCCAGGGCAGAGGCTTTTTTACCTATGATGTTCTTCATGAGCAACTGCAACAGTTCTCAAAGGAAAAGTATCCCGAAATGCCTTCCAACGATATCCAGAATGTATATATTGACCGTGCAGGTGATGCATG